>Ga0190361_1000061_pt1 | contig 44856 bp, 25 predicted proteins | sample 48721845_MG_FD_161273 | JGI IMG/M metagenome (GOLD analysis project Ga0190361, IMG submission 161273) | Hydrothermal vent microbial mat bacterial communities from Southern Trench, Guaymas Basin, Mexico - 4872-18-4-5_MG | ecosystem: Environmental > Aquatic > Marine > Hydrothermal vents >... | reverse complement strand
TACGATATTTTAAAAAGCAAAGGCATCGGTTCCATATATCATTTGGGAAAGATTCTAGATGGTTACCGGGGAGAGAGGAAGTATACCCGGGAGGAAAAGGGAGCGCTGGAAGGTAAATTTTATCAGAGCTTGAAAGAAGGGATTTATGGAGCGGCCGGCCGAAAGTTTTATGAAGCCGTGAGGGATTTTATCGCTCAACCCGGCGCTAATCCCGGGTTTAAATTCTGGCAATTACTCTGGCAGATGTTGGTCAGTTGCCATTATTTAAAAGAAAACTATAAGGGTAGCTTTAAATATTATTTAAAGCAGAAGTTGGCTGAATTTAGAGGGGTAAGCGCCATTTCTGATGAAGAATTTGTGAATATGTCTTTGGCTGAATGGAATGAGTTTTTGAGAAAGGCTGTGCCCTGGGAAGGCCTTATGGGGATAGGCCCAAATGTCTTTGATTATATTATTCGAGATGTAGATGAGTTTAGATTTAATCAGGAAGCTTTTAAACTGGATGATGCCAATCTCCATTTTTTCAAGGTCACCGGCATCGGGAAATTATTTAATCTGGAAGATAGAGAAAGTGTCATTTCCTTTCTTAAAAACCTGCAGTTACCCCATAAATATTCTTTAAAAGAAATAAATACCGGCATTTATACTTATTGTTCCGGTAGTGAAAAGACCAGATATGGTTTTTGTAAAGATAGAAGGAAGTGTTTGGAGTGTGGTGTGGAGGCTTATTGTGAGAAGAATATATCCGGTCAGGCCTTGGATTATTGGCCAGAAGCTAAAGAAGCAGAAGGTGCAGCCGGAGAGAGAAAGGAGAGAACCAATCCAGGAGGAAAAGCACGAGCTCGAGCCCGATTTTTACCACAGCTGGTGGCGGCTTATTGTAAATTGTTGGGCTATGAAATTGATTTTCACCGGAGGTCCATGCTGGTGGGCCATAGTGATATCGGACCGATTGTGGTTAAATATAGTATGGGCTGGGATGTGAAGAGGGGGGATTGGTTGAAACTTATCAAGGAATTCGAAGCCGCTGAGAAGGATTTAGTCAGTCAAAGGCCGGAGTTTATCTGGGAGAGCTTGAGGCGGAAGAGAATTTTTATAGTCAGCGGTTGGCCGGAAACTATTCCTCCTTCTAGTAAATTGGATGAATTTCAATTTTTTTGTAAATGGCACGAGATCGAACTGATGAGTTTGAATAAATTCATAGCAAGATTTATCGATAAGATTGATGAGAAATATCCCAAAGGAGGAAAGATAGGCTGTGATGATGACTGGATCAGATTATTCATTCATCTTAGCTGGAATGGTTTTCTTAACAAATACTGGCGTAATTAGCTATCAGCTTGTCCGCTGAGAAGAGCTATTGTTCTTTTAATTATATGTTTCATTATTCTCGACATCGCCTAAAGAGGCTAAAGCTTGTAACACCTGCTCGTTTTCCATAAGGCCTTCTCACCAGGAGATAGAGTTTTGTCAAAAGTTTGCCTAGAAAGACAGAGAATATGTATAAGGAGCCACTTGGGCTGCCGTTCTCTTAGTAAAAAACTTGACAGGCCCCGTTACAAAGAATTTTAATTAAAGCATACTACCGAGGGGATCTCATCAAAATGACAGATGCCAGAATTAAGTCCATGGGGAAATTTATGGTTTTTTTAATTTTTTTCGCGCAGCTATTTATTCCTGGCGAGATGTGGGCCAAAAAACAGAAACATGGAGCCCAACTGGTAATCGAAAAGAAGAGTGGTTCCTTTATTGAAGGCGAGCTGTTAGCTGTAAAAAAGAGTAACTTGGTTCTTCTAGATGCAGTTTTAAGGGAGGGAGTGGAGGTAAATATTAATGAGACTCGCAGGATAAAAATCATCAAAAAAGCTAATTTTTTGAAAAAAGCCGGCTATGGACTTTTGATTGGGGCAGGAAGTGGAGCTGTCATCGGCTTACTTAGCGGCAATGATGCCCCCAGTCAGTGGTTTGCCATGACTGCTGGGGAGAAAGCCTTGTATGCGGGAATTGGCCTGGGTGTTGTGGGTTTCGCTGGTGGTAGCCTTTATAGTGCTTTATCCGGGTTGGATAAGACTATCCAGATTGAGGGGAAAACTCAGCCTGAGATTGAGGCAATTCTTAAAAAGTTACAGTCTATGGCTCGTTATCAAGAGGAAATTCCAGAGAATTTTAAGATAGACCAGGAAGTCGAGGTGCTAAGTAAAGAGAGGCAACCACCAAGAATCAAAAAGGAATTAGAAGTTCAGCTCAAGGATAAAGTTAAATCAGCTGCTCCTGCCTTATCAGCCGGCTCTTCTTCATCTTTCGGCCCTTCTTCTTCTTCTTCTTCTTCTTCTTCTTCTTCTTCACCGCTGTCTCTGCCGCCTCCTCCTCGGCCCGGCTTTCCAAGAATCCATTTGAGTTATGGACCCGCCTATTTTTATTCTCTAGGCCTAAATAATTATGCCCAATATTTTCCCAAATTGGGCTTTGCTTCAGATGAGATAAAGACGAGTGCTCATTTTTTAGCCGGTGAGGTTAAAGTTGATTATTCAGTTACTGACAAAATTGCTGTGGGGGCTGGCTACTCCTATTTGGGCAAAAATGACTATTCCTATTTTTCTTCTTTACCTACATCTACTTTTCCGGCGGGGCTTTATCTGTATGGTGATTATTCAGTTAATTTATATTATTTAAGCCTGTCTTATAAACCTGTGCCGGCCGAAACTTTTTTGAAAAAATCATTTTTCTCTATCGGCGCCGGCCTTGGCTTAAGCACCTCCCGATTAAATTTCGGTTGTAAGGACGGTGAAAAAAGTTTTGCCAGGAAAAGCATGGCCTTAATCCTTTTCGTCGGACATGACTACTACTTTACCCAGCACTGGTCTTTGGGAGTGAGGGTGGAATACAAGTATGTTCCGGTGAAGATGGAAGACTTTAAATTAGTCTATTATTTTGATCCTGAGGCGGGTGCCAGTCCTCTGGATATTTATTTTCGCCAGGACACACTGAATTTAGGCGGCTGAGGCATCGGCCTGAAGTTAGGAGTGCATTTGTAAAGGGAGGAGGTTGTCCACTAAATTTATTCCATTTTAGTGGGTGTCACTTAATTTAGATCTGAGCCCAAATTTTGTTAATAGAAAGTTGGGGGAGGAATTAAATAGAAAATAGAGGAGTTTTTAGATTATCCCTGAATTTTGTTTTTTATATAAGAAGAAATTCTTTCTTTATCCTCTATTGTTTTATCCCCTTTGTAATAAATTTCAATAAAATCAACACTATCTTCAGCTTCGTTGTAAGCATAAATAATTCTAATTCTTGATTGGACTCCTTTACCTTTTAAAGCTCGGCAGGCAAATTTTTTAGCCTTAAAAATTTTAAAGGAGTGGGATTGTACATCAGTTATGGTGAAAATTCCCTTATTATCAATTCTCAATTTATGATAAAGATTCAATTGTGTATTGATAAAAATTGTCAGATCTTCTTCTAGAGTATTAAATCTTTTCCGCAGCTTTTTGATGTCTTTTTCAAATTCAGGAAGACGGTTAATCTTGTTGAAGATTTTCACTGTATTCTCTCTTTGAATAGGGGGGTGTTCTATAGAATACAGATTCATATTCAATTATTTGCTGATCTTCGGTGGTTAACCAGGGAACATCGTTATGGGAGTATTCGCTTATTTGGGTGGCGTTCATATCTGAGAGACGATTTAAAACGTCATCGATTAACTCAATTTCGTTGGCTTTTAATTTAGAGAGATCAGCCTTTCTTAAAGGTAGATATTTTGTTTGGGGATATTTAAAGTATTCACTTTCAACTTTGATGATCTCATTATCAGAGATCATCTTGTCGACAATTTTCTTAAACTCAAGAGGTGTCGGACCATAGTTGTTTTTAATATAGGTAGCCCCAATTAATTGTTCTTCATATTTTTCGTAATAATCAAAATCAATGAAGTAGAGAAGCTTATAAATTACTGTCTCTCCAATATTGGGTTTCGAGCCTACTTTATTTAAAATGTAAAGCAACACTTCCTTGAACTTTTCCAAATTTTTCTGAGGAATATTTATTCTTATTTTAGGTCTTGAAGGTGTTTGTTTTTTCCCCTGAGAAGCAGCCGGCAAAATCACTTCTGGTTCATTTCGAAAATCTTTTAAACTTTCAACTGAGAGATTAAAGATTTCGGCAAGTTTTATTAATTCCTCAGCTGTTATTTTTCTATCACCGTTCTCAATCTGGGAGACAATAGGTCGAGAAACACCGAGTAATTCTGCTAATTTTTGTTGGCTGATTTCTAGCCGTTCTCTTAATTCTTTTATTCGTTTCCCCAATTTTATATAAAATTCACTCATTTTAACCTCCTTGACAGTATTATATTATAAAGATGTAAGAATAGCTGTCAAGATGATGAAAGAAAATCTTACATAAATTGGTTTTGAATTCATTTCGCCTCGTTGCTTTGTGGATCAAATTACAAAATACTACTTAGCCGCTGGGCTGGTCGCTTTTTTGGTGTTTCTTATTTTTCTTCTTAAATGGTGGCTGTATAAAAGAGCCCTACGGAAACAACCAGCCATCGCGGCGGCGGTCAATGACGAGCTGGTCAAGCAGAGCTGGTTGAGGGCTTTTCGGCAGTCGTTCATAGTGATGATAGCGCTGCTGGTCGCTTTTGAAGTGTTGAAAATTGTCACCAACACCTCGCTTTTCTGGAGCTGGCGAAGTCCCTGGGCCAGGTTGATCAATGTCATCAATTTCTGGCATCTTCAGATTATCCTCTATGTGGGGATTGTGACCTGCTTGGCGAGTTTCCTCCGTTACAATCGGGAATACGCAGAATGAAGAAAGCTAATCTTAAAAACACAATGAAGGTCCATCGGGCCCGGCTGGACCTCAGCCAGGAAAAATTGGCGGAGCTGGTCGGGGTGACCCGAAAAACCATCAACACCATTGAGAAAGGCCATTTTGTTCCTTCCACCGTGCTGGCTCTGAAAATTGCCCGTGTCTTTGGTGTACCGGTGGAAGAAGTCTTTTATCTGGAAGAAGAATAGCCCTTATGATTGGAATGTGGAAATAAATAACGTGTGGTGTCAGACACCTTATAAAATAACGTGTGGTGTCCTATAACGTGTGGTGTCATAACGTGTGGTGTCAGACACCTTAAAATTATGCGCCACAAAAAAACATGAGTATCTGACACGCATCATGCTGATCCCGATTATCCTTGGTGTCTGGGACCAATTTCCATGAGAAAAATTACCAAAATGTTAACCCAGTATCTGATCCAAGATTTTTTTTATTGACCCAATCTTAAATAAACTTGTTTTATCAAGAACTTTCAGAAAAGTAGCACAAAACGTGTGTCTGACATCCTAGTATCAGAAAAGTAGTATAAATGGGGGTCTGACACCCAAAATTTGGCACCCAAATTTTCCTTTTTGTCAAATGTGAAATGTGAAGACCTGACCCCCCGTCTTACCCAAGGATGTTTACGGATTATTCCAGAGATTTTAGAAGAAGAGGCAAAATAGAATGAGGCCAGGTAGGTTTTTCTTGACATAAAGGGACGTTTAAAGATACTTTTCCCCTAAGGACTAAACATAAAAGATTTAATGGTGACCAAACTGCCTTTTTTCGTTGAACCTCAGATAATATTTTTTTAAGCCAGAGAAAATATCATCGGGGAAGAAAAATATTTGTCCTGAAGGAGAATATTTATGAAAAAATTGCTCGTGGTTACAGGGGCGATATTAGCTGTCTCCTTGGCCGGGGTTTTCATCTTAACTTGGCTAAGTCAAGTTCCATTAGTCCAGGGAGTTCAAGGCCCAGGCTGCGACGGCTGCGAAAGGACGGCTGTGCTCAAAGCGGCCATTAATGTGGACCGACCAATTGAAAGTTATCTCGCCGAAAGAGCCACCTCACCTTGTTTCCATCTGCTAAATAAAGGTGCGGTAATCGATTATAGCGAAAAGTTGGAAAAACAAGGCTTGCCTCTACGAGGGGCGATGTTCAAAGAACCTGAGTATTATTTTACGGCTGAATATGAAGATTCTTTGAAAGGAGCGATTAAGTCCAGATTTATCATCCAGCTTTTCTTTTATACCGGAGAATTGGTTCATCAATGGGTGACAACCTCCGACCGTCCCACTTTCACCTTTAACGGACATTTAAACAGAATGTTCAGAAATCCCAGGGCTGTCTTCCGTCAATCTGTGCCGCTTGATATTCATGTTCTCAACGAGTTTGAAAAACGCCCTTATGATTGTGATATAAGGCCTGAGCGGGAGGAAGTCATCCCCGGAGAGGAAATCAAAGTGGAGATTTCCAATATCAGGGATATTCAGGGTCAGCCTTCCCGGGAATTCAATCGCCTGGTAGTCCAGTCCGTCCATGGAGAAATTGTCGAGGGAGCTGACTTGGCGGTCGACCCCAGCTTGAAGGCTTTTCAGGTGGGGGAAGGTCAGATTAATTTCACTTATAGGGCGCCAGGCGGAAGTTCAGAGGAGGAAGTCAGCGAAGATACAATCTATGTTTATAATGCTTGTGAAATCCTTGACCCTAAGATGGTTCCTCTGGAACTAACCACCTTGAAGGATAAAATTGCCGAAAAGAAAATTACAATAACCAAAAAGAGACCGGTCTTAGAGATTAATTTTAATGTTAACAGCGAATTTGAGGCATCCGGGCAAACTTATTATTCCACCAGTTCCTCCAATTTTTCTGGAACCATCCGTTTTTATTTAAAGCTGAGTGATTCTCACACTGACGATGGGGAAATTCATCAGAGCTATGAATCTACCCAGTGCGAAGTGATGGGCTTTCATGGCAGTTTGAAGGGATTTAAAAAAAGCTGGTTGAGTGATGGTCAAACAAGGACCGAAGTTTCCAAAATAATAATGAATTTATGTGATAAATCTTGCCCTTCTTCGGCGGTCGATCTTGTCTTGGATAAAGAGGGCGGGGTGAAAGAGGTGCAGTTAGGTGGATTCGAACTCCAAATTTGCCTCCAGGGAAGCATAGAAATTACAGATTTTGATGGCCGAAGATATAATCAAGAAGTGCCTTTTTCTGCGGGTGAGCAGCTTAAATCAACTGAGTTGTTTATTCTTGACCCGAAAAAAGACTTTGGTGTTTTCCAAATCAAAGGTTTCGACCAGGGGAGTCTTCGCTCCGGCTTGATTACCGGCAGCCGCGCTATTACCGGGGGGAACGAATATAAAACCACCAAAAAGAAGATTACTTATCAACTAAGGCTGGAATAATAGAGATTGTTTTTCCTGAATTTAAATAGATAACGACATAACCCAACAGGTTTCATCCTCCAATCGGTCTCAGACACGCACAAGAATGTTAGACATCCTGCAGATCATTGCGCGTAAATTTTAGGTGTTAAAATATATGGGTGTTAGACATTGTAAAGATGGTCCTCAAACACCGCCTTAATAGTTGTGTTGCATAAATTTAGGGTGTCAGACACCGAATTTTTAGACACCGAATTTTAGGCAGAGACCGAATTTTAGGTGTCAGACTCCGAATTTTAAGACACTGACAATATGGGTGTCAGACGCCCCACGTCAGGGTGTCAGACACTGCTAAAATTAAAGGTGTTAGACATGGCCAATACATCAGATACCGCTAATTAAGATGGGTGTCACAGGTAAGAGAGATATAAGCCACCCGAGTCCAAAGTTGGATGTCCGACACCCAAGGACACCGGACAACCAACTTGTTATTGGTCTCCAGCCCTGGGCGAAACTAGGTGTCACGGAACTGGGTGTCAGACACTGCAGTAATAACAGACACTGATACAGTAATAAATAGGGTGTCAGACACTGCAGTAATAAATAGGCCTTTGATTTAGAAGTAAACGGCTCATCTATCTTAGACTCCGGCTGTTGGCTGGTTAGTACTCATTCTGGTCGTTCCTAATCAGTCCCACGTACTTACTATTACCCTGAACCTTTGGTTTTTAATTTAGCGACAGATTGAGAGTCTCAAATAATACTTTTATTAGCCTCTGACCAGACGACTTTGACCATGGAAGTTTTTTTAAGAGAAAATTTGATTCTTATAGAATTTTTAGGATATTTTTTTCCTATAAACAATACGAGGAGCTAAAAATGGCCAAATATAACCGGAAAAAATACGGCTCTCTATTACCCGCCGGCTTATTAATAATAGTCTTCCTGGTCAGTCTCGGGGGGCAGCCGCCGGTTTCTTTCGCGGCGGTTAAAATTTGGGAAGAAAAACTGGTTCTTCCGACCTACCTGGTGGGAAAGCCCAGTATTTTCCCCGTTTTTTACAGTGGTCGGGCCTATCAGGGGGCGAAAGGGGTTGTTTATCCCTATCCCTTTCTGGATGAATTAACCGACCAGCGAGTCGACAAGAGTTACCGGGCGGTTTTCCTGGAGAACGAATATTTGAAGATTTGTGTCCTGCCTGAACTGGGAGGCAAGATTTTTTCCGCCGTGGATAAAAGCAACAATTATGAGTTTTTCTATCACCAACATGTCATTAAACCGGCTCTCATCGGGCTGCTGGGAGCCTGGATTTCAGGGGGTGTGGAGTGGAACTTTCCTCATCACCACCGGGCCACCTCCTTCCTCCCGGTCGACTATTATCTGGAAGAAAGACCTGACGGGAGCAAAACCATCTGGGTAGGTGAGATTGAACTACGCCATCGGATGAAGTGGTTGGTAGGAATAACCCTCTATTCTCACAGAGCTTATTTAGAACTTACGATCAGACTTGAGAACCGGACTCCTTTTGCTCACTCTTTTCTTTACTGGACTAATGTCGCTGTGCATACCGGACCAGAGTACCAGGTGATTTTCCCCCCGAGCACGAAAATTGTCACCTATCATGGCAAAAATCAATTTGCCCACTGGCCAGTGGCTCATGAAGTTTATAAAGGGGTGGATTATCGGCGGGGAGTTGATCTCAGCTGGTGGAAAAATCATCCGGCGCCGACTTCTTTTTTTGCCTGGGATTGTCAGGAAGACTTTTTAGCTGGTTATGACCATGGCCAGGAAGCTGGGGTGGTTCAGGTGGCCAACCATCACCTTGTCCCGGGCAAGAAATTTTGGACGTGGGGTACAGGGGAAAAAGGAAAAATGTGGGAGAAGATTTTGACTGACAACGATGGCCCTTATCTCGAACTAATGGTTGGCGCTTTTTCCGACAACCAGCCTGATTATAGTTGGCTCCAGCCCTATGAGGTCAGAACCTTTAAGCAGTATTGGTATCCCATCAAGGAGATTGGGGGAGTCAAGGCGGCTAACCGAAAAATAGCTTTAAATTTGGAAATTAAGGATAAAAAGAGATTGAAAATCGGCCTTAATTCCACCTGTCTTTACCGCCAGGCTCAATTGATCATTCGCGAAGGAGAGAAAATTTTGTCTCAACAGCAGGTAGATATTTCTCCCCCTCAGCCTTTCCTTAAAGAAATAAGTCTTGCCTCTGAAATTAATGAAGAATCTCTTAGAGTCCAGCTCTTTTCCTCTTCGGGAAAGGAATTAATTACTTATTGTCCTCCTCCTAAAGAGAAGGTCTCTCTGCCCGAGCCAGTCAAACCGCCTCGGCCACCAGCCGAAATCAAGACGGTGGAGGAGTTGTATTTAACCGGACTGCGACTGGAACAATTTCATCATCCTTCCCTTGAACCCTATCCCTATTATGAAGAAGGATTGAGGAGAGATCCTTATGACAGCCGACTCAACACAGCTTTAGGCCTTTTATTATTGAAGCGAGGCCTGTACTCAGAAGCAGAAACAAGGTTAAGGAGAGCTCTGGAAAGATTAACTGCCAACTACACTAGTCCTAGAAATGGAGAGCCTTATTATTATTTAGGCGTAGCGCTAAGAGCCCAAGGGAGGTATGAAGAAGCGATTCAGGCCTTTTACCGAGCCACCTGGAACCAGGCCTGGGCGGCGGCTTCTTATTTGTCCTTGGCTGAAATAAGGTGCCTTCAGGGTGATTGGAGGTCAGCTTTAGAGCTTCTGAACCGTTCCTTAGCTTTAAATAGATTATCTACCCGAACTTTGGTTTTAAAAGCTGTGGTATTGAGACGAGTGGGCCGATTGAGGGCAGCCGAAGAGATCATCCAGGCTGTCTTGAAGACCGATCCCCTTGATTTCTGGGCCCGGAATGAACTTTTTTTGTTAGAAAAAGACAGGGTAGGCGAGAAAAAGGCGCTCCAAAATTGGACTGCGGTGGAAGCAAGGATGGGCAATATTGGACAAAATTACCTTGAGTTGGCTGTCGACTACGGTCGGTGTGGCCTCTGGCCAGAAGCAATGGATTGTCTTTGGAGATTGATTAATTCGGGCCAGAAAAAGGTGACTACCTATCCGCTCCTTTATTATTATTTGGGATATTTTCTAGAGAAGACTGGCGAGAAGAAGCGAGCTGCTTATTATTTTGAACAAGCAAGGCAATTGTCGCCTTATTACTGTTTTCCTTTTCGTTTGGAAACAATAGATGTTCTCCGGACCGCTTTGGAACACCAACCGAATGACCCCCGGGCTCACTATTATTTAGGCAACCTTCTTTTTCATCTTCAGCCGGAAGAGGCGCTTAAGGAATGGGAGATAGCCGCCCAGCTCGATGAGTCGTTTTTTATTGTTCACCGCAACTTGGGTTTAGGCTACGCGTGGGTGAAAAATGATATAGCTAAAGCCATAAGTAGTCTGGAAAAAGCTCTTTTTTATGAAAAAAGCCAACCCCGACTTTTTTATGAGCTGGATCTTGTTTATGAAGCGGGTGGAGTTTCTCCCCAAAAAAGGCTCAACCTTCTCCAGGCCTATCATAATATTGTTGCCCAGAGAGACGATTCCCTGTCAAGAGAAATTTTATTGTTGGTCCAATTAGGCGATTATGACCAGGCTATTAAGTTGTTGGAATCTCATCATTTTCATGTCTGGGAAGGCGGCGGCCGGATTCATGATCTTTTTGTCGATGCTTATCTGTTGCGGGGCCAGAAATATTTTTCCAGGGGGGACTTTGAACCAGCTCTTCGGGATTTTCAAAGAGCCCTTGACTATCCCGAAAATCTAGAAGTGGGACGACCTTACCATGATCGAAGGGCTTTTCAAATCTATTACTTTATCGGGCAAGCTTACGAAGCTTTGGGTAAAAATCGGTTGGCCCAGGAATTTTATCAAAAAGCCGTCCAGGAGAAGCAGAGTGGTTCTGAGATTGGGTATTATCAGGGGTTGGCTCTTAAAAGACTGGGGCGGATGGCCGAAGCCAATAAGATGTTTGATGATTTAATTGCTTCCGGACGAGGCTTGCTAGAAAAGGCGGTAGGTCTTGACTTTTTTGCTAAATTCGGAGAAAAGCAATCAGAAACAAAGCGAAGAGCCCAGGCTCATTATCTTTTGGGTTTGGGCTACTTGGGAAAGGGCAAAAGAAATGAGGCCAAAGCAGAATTTGAAAAAGCTTTGCAGTTAAATCCCAATCATTTTAAAGCTAAGCACCAGCTCTTGATTCATTATCAGGAAGATTAATTACTCAGAGTTTATTCTTGTTGCTTTTTGATGAAATATCACCCCGAAATTTCTCCGGGAGAGAAAGCAGCTTGAAATTTTCCCTTAAATTAGAAAGGGTGGCTATATTATATTTAACCTAATTGTTAGTGGTTGAGAGCAGTTTCCTTTAACTAGATTAAATTAGATTAGGGTTAAACTTGGTGGGGGCTTTTTCCGGAGGTTGCCTCTCCAAAAGGAGATGTTTGTTAGGGGGAAAGAGATTTGCTGGGTGAGCTACATTTTCAGCTGAGTAAAAACTTACTAATCATGAGATGAATCGGCCGAATTTTTAGTTGTTTGAGGAGGTCGGAGGTCTTTGAGCATATCAATAATGTTGCCGATGCCGCCGATGATGACAATTAGGACCAAGAGTGAATAACCGCCGAGGGTGAAGATGAGAATTGTTTTCCACAAAGTGGCCCAGCTCATTCTGTTCCTCCCGGTGAAGTTTCGAGGGCGGGCTTTTTATCCGGGAAAAGTAAAGAACCGATGATCATTCCGAGGAAAGCGATGACAAAGGTCATCACCCCGATGAATTTATCGGTCAGATAGAAAGGCACGTTTTCACCTCTTGTCCAAGGGCCGATACCGAGCACAGCCAGGAGGCCGGCATAAAGGGCTATTTTGGCCCCGACAGTACTGGCTTTTTTCCAGTATAGCCCAGCCACCACCACGGTGAAGGCGCCGGCTAGGTAGATGGTGCCGGTCACCGCCATATAATTCCAGAGGGAGACTGGAGCCTCAAACCACAATCCCCAAATAAGTAAGAACAGCCCGATGGCCACAATAGTGATGCGGTTGATGAGCAGCCTTTGCTTATCGGTTAATTTGTCTTTTTTGAGAGGAGCGACGATATCCTGGGTAATAACCGAGCTCCAGCTGAGGAGATAACTGTCGTGGGTCGACATAAAGGCGGCGAACATGCCGGCGGCGATTATACCCAGAAAGCCACTAGGCAGAATTTTAGCGATGAAAATGGGCATACCGAATTGGGTATTGAGAGCCTTAGGGCCTTGGAAGGCTTTCAGGAGGTGTGGGGTTTGAGAGACGAAGATATAGGCGCAAATACCCCAGAGCATGGGGATAACTCGGCGGGCTAAGTAGGAGACCGAGCTCCAGGCATAAAGTTGTTTGGCCACTCGCGGCGTCTTGGCTGCTAGCGCCCGGAGGGTGCCTGATTGCCAGAGAGCCCCAGCTGAAAAGGTCAGCACCACCATAAAAATGACATAAATGGAGCCGAAACCGGAACCTTCACTCATAGGATTGAACCAGGCGGTCTGGTCGACAGTAGCCGGAGCTTTAAAAAGATTGTCCCAACCGATTTTAGAGATGGCGAAGACGGAACCAATGAGCATGCCGATGGAAAGGACCACGAACTGCATGAAGTCGTTGAGAACGACTGAGACCATGCCTCCCAGGACAGTGTAAATTAGGACCATGATTAACATCACCGACATGAAAATTTTCAAGCCAGCGGGATGACTGTAACCAGTAATCCCCATCATAAAACGAGCGCCAGCCTGCAGGAAAAGTCCCATATTGAGGATGCCGCCTAGGGCCAGAATGATTCCTCCCACAATGCGGACATTGCGGCCGAAGCGTTTTTCATAGAATTCAGGGATAGTCATTACCCGAAGTTGCCGGAGGCGGTACACGATAAAGCCCGTCAGGCCGATAGCCAGAATACAAACTGTTTCAATCAGGCCGACATGAAAGGCTGAGAAGCCGTGTTTAAAGCCGAGCTCGGCATTGTACATCACTGTGACCAGACCAAGTTCAGTTCCGGTGAGGGTGGCGATGGCGATGAAGAGTCTCAGGGAGCGGCCGGCCACAATGAAATCACTGATCTGGCGGATGTACTTCCGGACAATAATCCCGATAATTACCGGAAAGCAGATATAAACACAAACAATAATCCAATCAATGGTGGCGAAGTTGGTGGCAAAAACGTCCATCAAGTAAAATTTCCTCCTTTTCGGGCAAAAACTTTATCATAATTTAATCCTTGATGACAATTATTTTTAAAGAAAATGTTAGATGGGAAGACCTCGTACGAAGAAAAACAGACGTATGGCGAAGATATTACTTGGGTGTCAATTACTTGGGTGTCAGACACCCTAAAATTATGCGACGCACTTTTTCATAATGGTGTCTGACACTTTAGAATTGGTGTCTGACACCTTAATATTATGCGACACAAATCACGGTGTCTGACACCTTAATATTATGCGACGTACAAGTTATATGGTATCTGACACTTGTTACCAAGATGTTTGACACCTGTTACCAAGATGTTATCCCAGTATCTAGCCCCCAGTGGGCCAATTTGCCAATGTAGAAGGTGAAGAGCTAATTCTCCTTTACCGCCTTTACGCCACCGTTTTATGATTTGTTCTTCTTTAAAGCGGTGTGATATAATCAGCGCAATCGGTGAATGGACCTGGAGAAGGAAGGGAGGAAAAATGAGGGTTAAAAGTCTAATCATTTTGTCCTTATTTCTGGCTTTAATGATATCGCCCCTCCTGGCCCAGGAATTCGGTTATCCCGTCGCTGGAGAAGGTTGGTATTACATTAAACTCAGCCTGCGTCAACAAGCTGCCCTTGGTGAGCAAGTATGGCAGATCAATCAAGTTGAGGTGAATGGGACCAAAATCAGAGATTGGCGGGTTTTCCAAAATGGTCAGGAAAGTTATGACCATCTTATTGAAGGCCAAAAACCTTTTACCTTAAAGGTAAGATATAGTTGGGTTGGCGGGGCAAAGTATAATTTCTTAATTAAGCTCTTAAATCCTAAAACGCAAAAAACAGTGGACATCAAGGCTGAGGCGCAGGCCCCGGCCGGCCAAAAAGGCTACTGGAATTCAGCCTGGCAAAATTATCTTGCCCTGAGCGTGGCTGAGGAACATGGCTACCGTCGGGAGAATTATCCCGTGCAGGCCACCCTCGGTGTCCTCAGTCATTATTTCCACGGCCCGGATGAAATCAGGGTGGTTAAAGTGGAGAGAAAAGGCAAAGATGTTCTGTACACCGAAATACCCTGTCAGGTTTATAATATTATTAAGTGGGCCGACCAATCTCTCCTCCGGGCCGAAGAAGTGGATGAGAAGACCGGCCGGCCCATCACCCGCTATCATCCCACCACCACTTTCAGCCTTTGTTTTTTGGCCTCCCTCAAACCTTATGAAAAAGCCACCTATCTTGTTTTTTATAATAATCCGGCCGCCGAAGCTCCCCGATTTTCCACTGATTTGCAAGTCAAAGGTGAGGGCCTAGGTAAAACTATTGAGAATTCTTTTTACCGAGTGGTTTTGGATGAAAAAAGCGGCATGATTACGGAAATAATTGAAAAGCAGACCGGCCTGAAACTTGAACATAAATTGGAGACCAACGGAGCTGTTCATTGGAATCCCGGCACCTATTCTCCGCCTCACCCCTGGTCGCATGCTTCTGACTGGGAAAAGCCGCCTTTTTCTGAAATCCTCGGCCCGGTCTTTTATTCTCTCAGCCGGTGTGCCCCTCTGCCTCACCTCCAGGATGTTCTGGTCAGCATTGATTATTTCTTTTTTGCCCAGACTCCTTTCATTCTTATGGAATCCACGCTTCTGGTAAAGAAGGACCTCTTTGTCAAGGCCCTGCGCAATGGAGAAGTTGTCTTCAACAAAAAAGTTTTTGATCAGGCCGCTTATGCCACCATTCGCGGGAAAACCAGAACCATTGACTTTGCCCAGACCCGCCGGCATCCTGAACATGTCATCACTCTCCGACCGGATACTCCTTGGATTGCTTTTTTCAGCCAGGCCAGGAAGGTGGCTTTTGCCTCCCTGTTCCTTGATTTTGGCGCCACCAATATTTATGGAGGCGGAGCTTCCTGCCAGCAGCCCTATATCTATATTCAGCACGGTCCCTGGTATTATCTCTCCCGGGCTTTTGTCTATTCTTTTGGCTCTAACAATCAGTCGCGGATGTTACCCGTGAAAAAAGGCAGTCTCTATCTGGAAAAAACCGCCTGGATTCCGTTCTCTTTCAAAAAGAAAAGACAGCTAACCTCTTTCCTGAATAAGTATTACCACATGCTTAAATATCCACTGGCGATTAAAGAAATTATGGAGACTTATCCCGAAAGTCCGGAGGGCTGGCTGGTGCCACTCTTGACCGAGCCCTTTGATGAGGGAGTCAAAAAAGCTTTAAAAGGAAAAAAGAAAAAATGAAGATGAAACACATCGAAGCCTTAATTAATCATTACCAGCCTAAAATAAATAGAAATTTAGCCATCACCAAAGCGGAATACCGCCGGCGCTGGCAGATGGTTCAAGAGGCGATGGCGGCCAAAGGATATGACCTGGCTTATGCTTGCGGCAGTGAGCTGGACCGTTCGGATATAGCCTGGTTGGCCGGTGTTTTCGACCCCATCATCGAGCGCTACGGCATCCTTGTTCCGGTTAAAGGCACACCGGTGGTGGTGGCTGGCTCTGAAGGAGGCCATGTCATTGCTGACTGTTTGAAGGCCTCAGGAGCCCGGCTGGCCTTACTGCGGGAATTCCAGATCTCGGATGAAGATTATCGTTTCGCTGCTTTCGAGCGATTGGAGGATATAATTTTTCGGCTGGTGCCTTTTAAACCAGGGCGGCCTCTGAAAATAGCTCTCCTTTCCAGCAGTCAATTTATTCCTTATGACCATGTTAAATTATTTGAAGGCCGCTTTGGCGGTGAAAACGTGGTCTTTGATGTCGATCTCTTGCGCCGGATAAAGTACGAAAAATCGATGAAAGAGCTCCAAATAATCCAGACAGCCAACATTATTGCCGATGCCGCTTTTCTGGGGATGCTGGCCGTGCTTAAACCAGGCATAACCGAGCTGGATGTAGCCGCGGTGGGCGATTACATTATGAAAAGATTGGGCGCCCGCCGAACCGGATTTCCGACCATAGTTTCTTCGGGAACCCGAGGGAGAACTGTGCTCGGGCCGGCCACCAACCGTCGCCTTAAAAAAGGCGAGTGGGTCTCCCTGGGGATTAGTCCCACTTTTAACGGCTACCACGGCATCATGCGGCGGACGGTAAAAATAGGTCACACCGTGACCCAGGAAGAGCAGGCCTTCCTGAAGGCCCTGGAAGGTCTCTACCAGGCGGTCATGAAAGCCACCATCCAGGCGGCCAAAAAGAATCTGCCGGCCAAATATATTGACCGGAAGGGAAAAGAGTTTTTGGAGCGGACTAAGTTGCTCACCCTGGATAACCGACGTCTTTCTCCCCGGGAGCCGTATACTTTTATCCACAATACGGGCTGTTCTGAATGCCAGGAAGGCTACGGAGCGGTGACGCCTTATTCAGAAGAACCTCTGGGCCGGAACGTGGCTTTGATGATCGATGTGGCCTTCACCGGGTTTGATGAGCAGGGACGGTTGGTTTTTCCTCTGGAATACGCCGTGATCGAAGATTCTTTCTGGAAGATAGGAGACCAGGTAGGAGTTTATAATCAAATGCCACTCAATGTTCAAATGTTCGTGGGACAGGAGGTGGTCTCCATTCCTCGGGATAAAATTAATCCTTATTACAGACCATTACCAGGGGGTGATTAATGAAAAAACTTAGTGGATTATTAGTATTTCTACTTTTAGCGGCTTTTCTGCCGGCTGAACAACCTTCATTTCAGTCACCGACCTTCGAAAAACCTTATTATCGGATTGTTTTCCCTTTAGAAGTGGGGCCAGACAGCTGGACTATAAAAGGCATAAAAATAAACGGAAAAGATTGGGGAACCTTTTTTGTTTTTCAAGCGGGAGAGTCGCAAAATTTGAGAAAACCCTTGCCGCCGGAAAATTACACTGTGGAAGTCGACTACGCCTGGCGGAGTGGTCAAAAGTATCAACTTGCTCTGTTTTATCAGAGAGAAGGGTCAGCTGAGGTGGAGAAAAAGGTCATTCCACTGAAAGCTCCGGATAAGGGAGGTATTCCCATAGAGGCGGAAGGTTTTTACCGGGTCTTCCGAGCCGAGGAACCGGTGGGCATGGAGCGAAAAGGGAAGATTTGTGAGTTGACAGTCACGGCGGCTAAAGAACTCCTGGCCGGGAGAGAACTGGCCCTCTTTGAGGGAAAAAAACAAATTCCTCTCCAGATATTAGCTTGTCGGGAAGCTTCGCCTCCTGAAAAAGTAGCGGCCACTCATCCGGTGACTTTAACTTACCGACTGGCTTTTCCTCTCGATATGAAGCCTTTTCAGAAAAAATTGTTACTCCTTCTTTCCCAAGAAGGGGGGCAGCCGGCGGGAGAGAGCAGCTTTATCATTACCGGTGAGGGAGTGGGAAAGACGATTAAAAACAAGTGTCTTTCTCTTGAGTTCCATCCCCAGAGCGGTCAGCTGAATATTATTGAAAATTTCCAGCAGGGCATTAGGCTTTTCAATAAAGTCGGTGTCCTGCATTGGAATCCCGGCGTCTTTATACCGGGTATAGCCTGGGACCATTCCTTCAACTGGAACCCGCCGCCGAGTTTTGAAGAGCTGGTCGGCCGCTATCTTTACATCAGCACCCGTAGAGGCCCCTTACAGAGAATCAAGGAGGTGAAGCTGGAAGTGCGTTATATTTTAGGAGCGGAAACTCCTTATTTCATTTCGGAAACGATGTTAACCGTCAAAAGAGACCTGGCGGTCAGCGCCATCCGTAACGATGAAATGGTTTTTTACCATGAACTTTTTGATACTCTCATTTATCAAGACAAACAAGGCCGGGTGGTCAAGCAACCCCTTCAGCCTGACCCCACTTTTGCTGATGGTCTGGTTCACGTCGCCCCGGATGATGTGGCTTGGGTGGGCTTGGTCAACAGCCGGCAGAAATTCGGATTTTTCAGTTTGAGGTTGGCTTACGCTCATCCTTCACTGGGGCTGGCCGGCAGTTGGCTGAATAAACCCGGCACCTATTTCTATGCTCCAGCTAACGGTAAATATGTTTATTGGGTGAGACCGCTTCTCTACACTTGGTCAGAATATCCCACCCGGGATCTTTTAACCTTTGTGCCGGCCGGCAGCCAGTTCTATGAGAAAAATGCTTATTTGATTCTGCCCCTTGAGGAAAATTTGAGCAAGAAGTTAGATAGTCTTTTGAAGAAGTTAAAAAACCCAGTGAGGGTATACTGATGGAATTTGTTGATTTCCGCCTAAAACTCTGGACTAAGAGTGTCGAGCTTTTTTTCCCGGGCTGGCAAAAAGGGGAAAAAGTGGCTTTTCTTTCTCCTCATGATGATGATGTGCTCTTAGGAGCGGCTTATCTTCTTCTGGCGACGAGAGAGGCGGGAGGTGTTCCTTTAATCTTGATTTATTGTCAGGGAGATGCTGGCTACTCCCATGTAGAAGAAAAAGAGACCATTGTGTTTACAAGACGGAAAGAGACAGTGGAAGCATATGGAAAATTAGGAGTGAGAGAGGAGGAAATTTTTTATTTTAACATTCCTGATTTTTCCCTGGCCCCTTATATTAATCGGCGCCTCCAAGATAAGGAGGGTTTATTTGAAGAACAACTGAAGCTATTCCGCCAGCACCAAGTTAGTCGAGTGATCTTTTCTAGCGGTTTTTACGAACACTGGGACCACACGGCTGTTTTTTATATGGGAGTTTATACTTCTCCTCAGGCAGGGGATCCCATTTTGGCTGACCTGGGTCCGCCCTGGGCACCCAAAAGTTACTATGCTTATTCTGTCTGGGGAGATTTTGAACCAGAACCTGGAGCTGATCAGGAAGAGTTGCGAGCCGATAAGGGGATTTTGGTGGAGGAAGACCAGGAGGCCCTAGTTAGAGAGGCTATTCAGGCTTTTGCTTCCCAAAAGGAAATTTTCCAAAGTATCGTTGCTTATCGGGAAAAGAGAAAGTCGGAGTTTGGTTATCTCGAGCTTTATAAGACCATACCTATTAGAAAACAAATTGACTACTCTCGCTATTTTCAACACCTGGCCCGGTGGAAAAAGACTTGACCTTGCTGGAATAGGGGGGACTGTTATCACCATCTTTCGACGAGTTCGACTCGTCGGTTTAATTTCTGGCCTTCTTCCGTCCGGTTAGTGCTGACCGGGGCCAGAGGTCCTACCCCTTGGGCTTTTAATCTATTGGAATCAATCTGGTACTGAGTGACTAAGGCTTTAATAACAGCTTTAGCTCTTCTCAGAAATATTTTAATGGGCTAATAGATTAAAGCCTTCTCCCTTCAAGAAAAAAGGAAAATCTGCCATATTCAACATGCACGATATCAGAAGCCCAGGCGGATACCCAACGACCATTCCGCTGGAGGGGCTGGCTGGTAAGAGTTACCATCCGGATCAGGTTCAGTAAAGCCATAATAGAGGACATTAAAAATGTTTCTGCCGGAAAGTCTTATTTCCAGGGGAGTCCCATGAAACTCAAATTTGTAAGCGGCCCGGACAAGAACTAAAGTGTAAGGGTCAGTTTTACCGTAGCCATTTTCTAAAATTCTATTAGTGGAATCTATGTACCAAGAACTCACATGCTCTAGAGCTGCTCCCACACGGAAATTCGGGTTAACTTGGTATTCCACTTCGGTATAAAGTTGATGTTGAGGAATGTTGGGAACCCACGTATTGTGAAGAGTTTCTCCAGAGAGAGTATCGACTGTTTTATATTTGAAATGATAATAGGTATAGGCCAAGTGAAGGGAGAAAGTCTCACTTGGATACCAGGCCAATGATGTCTCTAAACCATATTTCCGGGTGGAACCAATATTTCCATAGAAAGTTTCGAGGGGCCGAGTGGGAATTCGGTAGCGCCCGAAGTCGTTTTTGGTGTCTATATGGAAAAGGGCCAGGTCGTAACTCAGCGTTGTCCCCAGAGAGCCGCGAGCTCCTATTTCTTCTCCAGAAGAGGTGGCCGGCACCAAATGGGTATTGTAGCCCCCGTAAGCATAGGGATTATTGACCAGTTCCTCTGTGCCTGGCGGCAGGAAGCCAGTCCCCCAACTGGCGTAAAGACCAAAGTAATGACTGGGATTCCAAGTCAGGTCCAATCTTCCTGTGACTTTTTGATAAGCCACTTCTCCCGAGAGGTCTTGCCCCCCAAGCTGGAGTTGGTCCTGGAGTTTATTAATTATTCGGTCAAAACGAATTACTCCAGAGACCCCCCACTGGGGACTAAGCTCAAGTCTTTCCAATAGGAAAAGGCCCACACTTTGCTGAGTCATTTCCTGGTCGGCTAGTAATTCTGGACCTTCCACGGCATTGCCCAGATTGGGATGTTTATATTCATCTAAGCTCTGCCAAGCATAATCCAGGCCGAGACTTAAATGGCTGATGACGTTGCCCAGATTTGACTTAAAATTAAGTTGCCCCCGTCAGCCCAGGAGTGTGGAAAGTTCGATGGATGATTGACGAAGGCACTGACTCAGTATAATTGGTGCGGCGGTAATAAAGCGAGAAATTGGCCTCAACTGACTCGGTTAAAGTTATGTGGGTATTAAAACCCGAAGTTAAGCGTTTTGTTCGTTGATATTCGTTATAAGTATAAGCATCGGGGTTAGCCCGACGTCTCTGTATTTTGGGGTTATCCATAAACCAGGTTAAATTTAGTCCTTCAGGATTTTGATTAAAAAAATTAGTCCAGCCCAGAACAGCAGTTATTTTTACTCGTGAGTTCGGAGTTAGTTTAAATTTGCTCCAGAAATTATCAGCGCTATAAGCCGAGTGGTCTCGATACCCATCGCCGGTCAGAGTTGACCCACTGAGATGATAATTGAGGGAGCCGAGAGTACCCCCCACATTTCAACCGTGCCTTTTTTCAAACCAAAGGCCCCTCGGATTAAAGTGGCTCGGCCGGAAATGGGTTCTTCTCCACCATCTCGAGTGAAAATATTGATTATTCCCCCTGAGGAGCTGCTGCCAAAAAAGCCGCCGCTGGTCCTCGCAGAACTTCAATGCGGCGCACAGTGCTCCAATCGACATCGTAAAAATCCGAAATATAACCTGAGGGATCACTGAGAGGGATGCCGTCCACCATGGCCTGAATACCTCGGGTAAAACGTTCCGTAAGAATTCCTTCGCCTCTAATCGAGACGTGAACCCGTTCACCGTCAGCTTGATGGTCGACCTTTACCCCGGGAACCATTTTCATAACCTCATCCAGAGCAATCGTTCGAGGCAGATTATTCAGCAGAGGAGATTCAACCACAGTAGTCGCCGCTGGATTTTGTTTGAGAGGAATTTCTACCCGAGGAGCAGTAACCACTATGTTGAATTTATCCACCACAATTTTTTCTTTTTTTATTTTTCTCGGGAGTTGAGGCTCTCGTTGAGGGCTCGCTCAGGGAGCTGGCCGATGTTGTTTCCTCAGTGAGATTATGTTCAGCTTTTTCTGGCTTTTTTTCAGCGGAGTAAGCAGTTGAATCATGAGGATTATCGGCTAAGAGTCCGGCGTAGAGAGGCAAGGTGGTGCCCAGCCCGCCCAGAAGGAGTAAGGTCATGACCAGGGAAATAAGGAGAGTCGATTTTAAAGCTTTAATCTGGAGAAAACTTCTAGTTGGCTCGAACATTTTTCCAACTCCTTCCTCACCTGTTGGTATATTATATATCATATAATCATAGACCTAAAATATCTTAAGAAACAAAAGATTTTTTTGCGGGGGATATGGTTTTTTCTTATATTCAGGTTTATTTTATGCTCAGTTAATTTTTATTTTGAAACCAAGGAATCATTATTACTTATCCTTCAAGCTATTTCCTAAGCTGGTCTAATGGTGTTTGTTAATCGAATTAATAAGCAGAGATGATTTCTGAGAAAAAATTGGCTTTATTTCACTTAGACTAAAAAGTTTGCCCTATCTCTGGAATTATTGTTTCACTTTTTTCTTTAAGATTTTTTTCCAGGAGGAGGCAGATTCCTAGGAAAAGTCAGAGTTTTTTTGAGGAGCCACGTGTTAAAATTTCGCCTCATCTTAGCGAAAAACCTTTAGGTTATAGAACATTTTCTGTTAAATATTTGGGAAAAGGAAGGGGGAGGGGGAAAATTTAATCTATTGACCACTCAGGCTCAGATAAGCGAACTGGGTCATCGGCCTCTTGCATTAAAGTTTGGAGTTGTTGGGTGAGCTGGCGAATTAGTTGGTTGGCGGCTGGATTTTCAGCTAAATTGTTCATTTCCCAGGGGTCTTTTTCCAGGTCAAATAATTGGGTGTGTTTTTCACCTCTGACATTATAAAGAATAAGTTTCCAAAGTTTTGTCCGGAGAGCTCGTTGAAAATGTCTGTAGGCAAAATACAGCGCGGGTAGTATTGAAGGTTTGCTTTTGGGAAAATATGAAGTCTGACTGGTAATAAAGATAAATATTTTCAGCTAGAGGCGAGTCTAGCCGGGAGGCTTTGCTCTCTCGAATCTCATTTACTCATAATAAAGAGAAATATTCTCCCCTCGAGAACCAAAGAATCTTGTGGATTCTCAGAGAGATTGGGTCTAAAATAAAACTTAAAGTCAATGTTCAGAAGTACTCTTTATCAAAAATTTATGAATCTTCCTCTCCGGGCTAAATTTCTCCTGAGCTTCTTTTTAGTCATTTTTTTTGGTGGCCTTTTGATTCTAACTATAGGCACTCGCATTGAACATAAAACCATTTTTTCTTTGGCTCAGGCCAAAGTCCGACATGATTTGGCCGCTGCCTGGATGGTCTACAACGAAAGACTTAATGATATCAGGGATATTGTGCTGTTTAATTCTAACCGGGATTCTCTTCAGAAAGCGTTATTAAATAATCAGAGGCAGGTTCTTTTATCATATTTAAATCGTGTCCGAGAGCAGTTTAAATTGGATATTTTGACTCTTACCGATGCCCAAGGGAAGGTTATTTGTCGACCTACTCAACCAGAAAAGAGGGGCGACGATAAATCCTCCGACCCTTTTATCCAGCGTTCTCTTCAAGGCCAGGTTGTGGTGGGGACTGATGTGCTCAGTCGGGAAGATCTTCTCTTAGAGAGCCCTGAATTAGCTCAACAAGCTTTCATTCGGGTGGTGCCTACCCCCAAAGCTGCTCCTCAAACCGAAAAAGTTGAAGAAAGAGGTTTGGTGCTCAAAGCTTCAGCTCCCTTAATCGATAATCGCGGCAAAATCATTGGGGTTCTTTATGGGGCAGTTTTATTAAATAACAATTTCGAGATTGTCGACCGAGTGAAAGAAATAGTTTATAAAGGCGAAAAATATCAGGGGATAGATATTGGCACGGCCACAATTTTTTTATATGACCTTCGCGTCTCGACAAACGTTCTAGAGGCTAACGGGCGGAGAGCCATCGGTACTCGGGTTTCCCGAGAGGTTCGCCAAGCTGTTTTGATTGAAGGACAGTCTTGGGTTGACCGGGCTTTTGTTGTTCGCGATTGGTATATCACCGCATACGACCCTATTCGTAATATTGAAGGCCAGATTATTGGCATTCTTTATGTAGGGATGCTGGAGAGACCATATATTGATCTCCGGAATAAAGTCATGATGACTTTTGCCGGAATGGCTGGTCTTTCCGCCATTATTCTTCTGATTATTCTCTTTTCTATTACTTCTTCCATCATTCATCCGGTTAAGTCTTTGGCTGAAGCCACCAAAAGGATTGCTAACGGTGATTTAAACCACAAAGTGGTTATTCCTTACCGGGATGAAATTGGCGAGCTGGCTCAAAGTTTTAATCAAATGACAGAGAATTTAAAAAAGGCCAATCAAAAACTGTTGCAGTGGGGCAAGACATTGGAGAAAAGAGTCGAGGAGAGGACGCGAGAACTTAAGGAGGCGCAGGATTCTTTGATTCAATCAGCCAAGTTAGCTTCTTTAGGTAAGATGGCGGCGGGCGTAGCTCATGAAATTAATAATCCTTTAACCTCTATTTTACTTAACACTCATCTTTTATTGGAGAGTCTGGAACCGGATGATCCCCGGCGGGAAAGTTTGGAGATGATAGCCGAGGAAACAACTCGCTGTGCCTCAATTGTTAAAGGGCTTTTAGAATTTGCTCGTCAAAGTCCACCTAAGAAGAGGAAGACCGATATTAATTCTCTTCTTTTGAATACCGTCAAACTTTTAGAGAATCAGGCAGCCTTTCAGAATATAGAAATTAAAAAGAATTTAGCTCCAGATCTCCCTCCGCTGGAATTAGACAGCAATAAAGTCAAACAGGTTTTTTGGAACATGATGATTAATGCGGCTGAGGCAATGCCACGGGGAGGAACTTTGGCTATTACCACTCGTCTCTCGACTGATAAAAATGATAAAAAGCATGTCGAGATAATTTTTTCCGATACCGGAATTGGTATACCTAAGGAAAATATTCCTAAATTATTTGACCCATTTTTTACCACTAAAGTTTCTGGAACCGGCCTGGGGTTGGCTGTAAGTTATGGCATCATAAAGCAACATAAAGGAAATATTCAAGTCGAGAGCCAGGTCGGGAGAGGGTCAACTTTTATTATTTCTTTGCCTGTTGAAAAAGAGGACAGGCGACAAGGAGGTTCTCATGAATGAGAAAAAAAGAATCTTGGTGGTCGATGATGAGATTAATGTTTGCAAGAGCATTCGGCAGGCCATTTTAAGAGAAGATTGTGAAGTTGATATGGCTTTGAGTGGCGAGGAAGCCCTGAAAAAGGATGCCCAAAAGGCCTATGACCTGGTCATTACCGACCTGATGATGCCTGGTATCAGTGGGCTTGATCTTCTTCGGGAGCTCAAGGCTCGTCGTCCCGAAGTTGACATTATCATGATTACCGGGTACCCCACCATTCGCACCGCTGTGGAATCAATTAAGCTGGGGGCTTTTGATTATCTCCCCAAGCCCTTCACTCCCGCCCAACTCCGCAATCTTGTTCATCGCGTTCTTAAGAAAAGGCAACAGGTTCAGGACCAGCCAGTTAAACAAAAACCCAAAGACATTCCCCCGGGACTGTTTTACATGATCGGTCATACTTGGTTAAAAGTGGAGTCAGAAACAAAAGGCAGAGTTGGTATAATGGCCGACTTTTTCCAATCTATCGGTCGTCTGGTAAGTCTTGATCTCCCGGAAGTAGGCCAAATTGTTCAGCAAGGAGAACCCTGCGCTATGCTAGTTGACGACATGAATTTTTCCTATCGTATCTGGAGTCCTGCCTCAGGAAGAGTAACTGGAGTCAACATGTCTTTAAAAGAAAACCTTGATGTTCTCCCTAAGGACCCTTATGAAGAAGGTTGGTTATTTACTTTGGAATTGTCTTCACTGGAAGAAGATCTCGAAGGGTTAGTTCAGTCAAAATAAACCATCTTTTGACCTGATTCATGGCTAATTCAAGGTACAATTTTCCTCCTCCTTCCCCTGAGGAGATAGAGAGAGCTCTCGCTTTTTTCCTCCGAGGTTTCGAGCCAAAAGATATGGTCTTCCTAGATAGTAAAGGTCGATGGCGAAGAGCTCCGCGGAGTTTTCGCGAAAGGGCCGCTAATGAACTCTTCTTTGACCTCTGGAAGGAAGATGGAGCTGAGCTTCTTCTTGACTCCTGCTTTTCAGCTCTTCTCTTTTTAAGTGCCAAAGAAAATTGGAGTTTAAGTAAAAGACTAGCTCTTCTCAGTCTCAAGGAAAATAGAAATTTCTCCTTTCGAGAGGGAGAGGATGTTGATGGTCCTCTAGCCTCGTGGTTTGGGCAAAAGCACAGAGTTCCGGCCTGGCAAGTGGGCTTTTTGATTGTTTTGGAGGCCCTTCTTTGGCTGGTTGAAGTGGAGACATTGCGACTCAATACCAAAGGTTCTTGGCCGTTGTGGAAAAAAGAGGAGAGAGAGTTGCAGAGATATTTCTGGGAGGTTTTGAAGAGAAAAGAACAATATTTTATGGCTTGCACCGGGAACGAAAATTTTAACCTGGCTAAGTTTCTCTCAAGTTTTCACCCGGCCTGCTCCCCGCGTCTCAGCTCAATTATTCATCTTTTAGCCGAAGAAGAAAGATTATTGCGCTTGATTGATAATTATTTAACCCGAGCCCAGCAAGGTGATTCCCCAGAGGATTATTTCAGCCTGATTGCTGAGAGAATTCAGCCCGAGATGGGTATTGTTGACCGGACTTCACCGGCTCTTCTCCGACCTTGCATAATGTTATTGAACAATCCAAGAGTTCCCCTCGACAGCGGGATTCCTTACCAGGCCTCTGTTATTTTGAGTATTCTTCAAGATCCTCGTTCCACAGCCACTCTTCTCCAAAGCTTGAAGAAAATTCCTCTCGAGAAATCAAAAATAAGAGAGAATATCATTTATACTTTAGGCAATTTAAAAGAACCGCAAGCGGTTCCTTTTTGTGTGCATTTACTTCGGCGGAAAAAAGACGTGATTGTTCCTCGAGGAGAAAACACTGGAGGAGCCTGGCTGCGGGAGCAGAAAGAAGAGGCCATTTGGGCTTTGGGGAAAATAGGTCTGCCTTCTTTAGCTGCCTTGCCTGTTCTCTCATCGTATGTTTCCCATCCGGCCTCTTCTTTGAAGGCAGCTTTAGCCTGGACATTGGGCGAGATAGGGCATCAACAAAAGACCGAGGTCGGGGGAGTGAGTGCCGAAATTATTATCAGTCTCCTTCAGCTTCTCCGCCAAAAAGATAAACTTGTCTTTGAAGAGACGGTCACTGCCCTAAAAAAAATAGAGTTACCCGAATTCCTCCATGCTCTTTATTTATTTAATGTGGGGGCCGTCAATCTTTTAGGAATTCCCTCAGCCCAAAGGGGATTATATGAGCTCTCCGAAAGTATCCACGCGCTTCTCCGCCAGCAGAAAAGAGTCATTATGGCGGTCAATGGTGACTCGGGCACAGGTAAAACATATTTCTGCCAGGCTCTTTTGGCGGGATTCGGCGATATCAAGCCCGGCGAAATCCTGTATTTAATGCGAGATAGAAGGCGGGATCAGAAAGTATTCAACCGTTTGCTTGGCCTGCAGTGGCTGAAAAAATACATTGAACCTGTGTACTATGAGGATTATCCGGGCCGAGAAGAGGATGATGACCCTCAAGAGTTTTTCCGCAATTTTCTGGCCGAGCTGGCTGATAAAAAATTAGTAATCTTAGATGGTTGTCGGGACAAGTTTTATTTTCAACGCGTGATAGATCTCCTTTATTTTCACGGTTGTTTAGACATCGTGGTCAATTTTAGAGCTACTCTTTCCACTCGACGGCAGAACCTTGAAACTCGGGAGGTAGCTCTGGAAAGTATCAAGAATCATCTGGATTTTCTTGAGGACCCTGCCCTAGAGGATACTCTCTACTATCAAGAAGGAAAGATCCTTCTCTATGACCTGGATAATTCCATTCATGCCCGGTTAAACCAGGCGGAAATACGGGAGCTTTTTGCTTCGAGGAAGATTGATGCCTGGGAAATATTTATAAAACCGGGTCACTTTGAGAGTCCCTCTCGCTTCATTACGGGGATTAATGCGGAGTGGACCTGGTTGCCGGCGCCGCTGCAGGGCGGAGCTGAAATGGATTGGCCGGATTTTGAGAGAAAACATGTTTCAGCTCAAGAACGAAAGTTTTCCCTTAAAGTAAACACTGACTTTGAGCAGCAACCCTACCTGATTGCTTCACTCAGCCTGGAGCCTCTTCAACCCAGCCGTCTTTCTTATTACGCCTCAGGCCAGATAGCCGGTCAAGGGAAGGGAAGAGGGTTGTTCGTTTGTTCTTTTATCGGGAACCATCTTTTCCTTCTGCCTGAAATTGAAGTGGTTGACTATACCTTGCTGAGGAGGATTTTTTATTTTACTGATTCGAAAGGCCGGCTTTTCGCCTATTCATTTGAGCGAAATGAGCTTACCCGATTTGACCCTGATTTGCCTCCGGTTTCCTGCCTTTCGGCTCTTCCTCCGGATATTTTGATTACTGGTCATAGCGATGGCTCTCTTCGTCTCTGGGAAATGAACCGAAAACAAGTGAAAATCTTCAAGCTCTCAGAATCGCCCTTAACAGTTTCTTTTATTGATTATTTCCAGCGGTTTCTTTTAGCTGATGCCCGAGGAACTTTATATATTATCGATGGTGCAGACAATTTTCGCTGCTTTAAACAGGCTACAGAAGATACTTTTCTTCTGGCAAAAGCTTATGGGCCTGGAAAGGTGCTTCTGTTGAGCCGAAAAGACAGGTATTCTCGCTCCAGTCCTCCTGGTTTTATCTTCAATTTAATGGATTTATCTCGAGAGGAATGCTGGCATTATTTTTTGCCCGCCAGAATGGAACCCCGGCGATTTTCGGTGATAAGAGATGGCCGGGTGTTTCTCAGTGGCCAATTACCCGAAGAAAGTAAATCGAATAATAGCTCTGGTATTTTCTTGATGGAATTTCAGGGGGAGAGACTTTCCCTCCAAAGAATTTTCGGTCATGGGGTGGAAAATTACGATGTGGTGGCTATGGGGCCGAAGATTTTAACCTGTGGCCAGGACGAGGATGGTTATCAGCTAAAAATCTGGGGAGCTAAAGAATACGCTCGGATTGAAGCTCAAAAGTTATTGATTCAGCCTGATTAATTCACTTGGGTTGAGGGCTCAAGTAGTTCCTCGGGGGGTAGAGTTCTTTGGTTTAAATCATCTTAAGATTGACTCAATAGTTCTTAAACTATCTCGCTTAATTATGGCTTCCAAAATTTTGCATTATCTTAAGATGGACTAAGTGGTCACTTAATTCCTTTCAACTACAAGGAAAACTTTATGGCTAAGCTCAGGTTTCATCTTCGGAGAAAAATCTCTGGAGAAAAAGAAGAGAGAAGAGGTGCCATTCAGGGCTGAAGTAGGGTCAGAGAAGGGATAATTTATTGTTTTCTTGAGTGTCCTTGGAGCTTAATTTTGGCCTGGGTGGGATATGGAAAAAGGTGAAAGTAGGCAAACAATTTCTAAGTCAAATCCGTTATATAAAATGAATATCTTCAAAAGAAGGAAGTTTGAAAGGGATAATCAAATTTATTTGAGGAGAAATCGGATGAAAAGATGGATTTTTTTTATAACGATTTTATTAATGGCTTGGACTCTGGGCTCTCAGCCGTTGGTGGGGCAGGAAAAGACAGCGGCGAAGATAATCACAGATTGGGCCGCGGCTTATCAGAAGAAAGTATCCCCAGAAGAAGAAGGCCTTTTTGGAATAGAAATAAAGGGAGAAGGTGGGGGAGTTTGGACGGTTTCTATTGAGCCCGGAAGAAAAGTTAAAGTTAGGGCAGGAGAACCAGATAAACCCACTTTTCTCTTTACCACTGATTTATCCACCTTAAGGAAAATTGACAAAGGAGAAATTAATGCTTTGACCGCCGCTGGTCGGGCCAAAGCCAGTGATTCAGCTCCTGTGGATATTAAGTTCATGCCAGGTGTCCAGCCTTCTCCCGAAGTTATGAAGAAAATTTTTCATTACGGCTTTCATTTTTTTATTCCAGGTACACCGGAAATAATCTATTTTGATGAGGCGCACAGCCGATTTGTTCATGGCGGCAATGTGGTTATTTTTTACTATACTACGGGATTACGCACGGCCTGGTATCAAGTAAAGAAAGGCATGGTCATTAATCAGGATGAGTCTGACCAGGTTAATCCTTTCCCGACGCTCTTTATCTGCACGAGAGGAGAAGGCCGGGCTAAACTGGGCGGGAAAACAATTACTCTGAAAAAAGGCATGATGGTTTATATTCCGGCGGGGATGTCTCATATGTTCTGGAATGAAAACGATGAGCCGATGGAAGGGATAATTATCATGTTCGGCCCGGGGGCCTAATTAAAATCACACCAGAAGTACGTTTTTATTATGGTTCAATGTTGAAGAGGAAGGGCAGGGAGCCAAATTTTTGTTTTTCCCCGGGAATGAATAAAGAATAGTAGCAATAGTCTCTCCGCCTCAGAAAAGAGAGAATTATTTTCTTAGTTTTTTATTGACAAGTTTTTTTCTAATTTATTATTAATTCATTAACCAACATTGGAGGAGAAAACATTTCTTGGATCTCTCTAATTTTAAAATAACAGGAGGGGATAGATGAAACGATCTTTTACTTCTTTGCTGGGCCTGACTTGCCTTTTCCTTATTCTAAATACCGGTGGTGGGCAGGCCAAGGTCAACAAAAAGTATTCTTCGTCTTTGTCACTCCAAAAAAGGCCTTTAATAAAGAAGACATATTTCAAGGTTGCTTTGTCTTTTCTTCGCGGCCCTGATTTAAAACGGTACCTTAACAAGTCAATTGAGATTGCCGGATATTTTTATGATGGGTCTATTCCCATGCTGGTGAGTGATTATGATCGAGTTTTGGTGGATTACCCTCTTTCACGGCAAGATTATATTCCGCTAGTGGGTAATATTCCTTCTTCGCTTGTTTCAGGCCAGAAAATTGTGGTAAAGGGTATTTTATCGAAGCCATTAAGTTCCGATCCTTCCTGGGTAAGAAAGGAACCGTCCTTGATTAGAGTGGGAAATCTTGTTTATAAAAGAAGATCTCCTGAAAAAGAGCCTTTCCATTCATTATTGAAGTTAAAAATTCTTCCTTTTAAGGGCGCTCTGCGGAAAGGCACAACCAGATTTATTTTTAGGCCCAAGTATCGGGTTAATCTGCCTGAAAAATACGCCATCCTGATTGCCGGCGGGATAGATGAAGCCAATAATCACATTCGCTACTGGAACGATCTGAAAGTTATGTACAGAATTCTTCTGGCTAATGGATATAAGCCGGAGAATATAACGGTGATTTATGCTGATGGTTCACGCCGCGATAATGATTTACCCATTAATTATTCTGCAACTCGGGCTAATCTTCGGCAGGCCTTCCGCGACCTTGCCCAACAAGTAACTAGCCTCGACACTGTCTACATAATGTTGGGTGATCATGGAGGAGGCGTTCTTTTAAAAAGAGCAGGTAGTAATTTACCTGGAATTTATGGAGCAGTTATTGACCGCAATGGAGATGAAGATGATGAGATAGATGAAGAAGCGGTTGATTTAGATCTTAATCGTGATGGAGATAAAAAAGATGTCCTGAGTTATGATGAAACTCTCTTCCTTTGGGGAGGAGAATTTGTTACTGATGATTTCTTTGCCCAGCTGGTAAATCTCCTTTCCCGGTGTCAGCGAATAATAATCCAGATGAAACAATGTTTCAGTGGTGGTTTTATTGAAGATCTCAGGGCCCCAAGGCGGACAATAATGGCTTCCACCTCTGAATATAATTTTTCTTACAGTTATGCTGATTACGGTGTATATACTTATTGGTATTTTTCTGCCTTTCTTGGAGGTGAATTACCCAGGAGTTTTCTGGTGGCTGACCGGGCAAATGCAGGAGAGTGGGAGTGGTTTGACCTGGAGGATTTAGGAGATGATAAAGTTGCTTTCCGAGCTCACAATGGGCTCTATGTTAGATATAATCCTAATTTCGATCGTCTACTTACAGCTAATGGGGAGAAGATAGGTGATTGGGAGACATTTGTGCTGGAAGACCTGGGGAAAGGTGAGATTGCCTTAAGAGCCGATAACGGGAAATATGTTTGTGCTGATGCCAACTATTATAATTTTCTTATTGCGGATAGAACCGAACGGAAAGAATGGGAAACATTCAGGCTTATCAGAAACAGGGCGGGAAAGGTGGCTCTTCAGGCCCATAATGGGCGGTTTGTCTGTGCAGAAGCAGCCAGAGAAAGATGGAAAGTCGATGCTGATACGAATAATGATGGGCGTATTTCAATCGTTGAGGCCTATAATTTGGCTTTTAAATATGACCGAAGTGAGACGCCGTTTTTTGAAGATGATGGCCAGGCCCCTTCATACTCCTCCTTAATGCCCAGGAATGGAGAGGGCAGGGAAAGTTTGAATGTCTTTTTGTCGAGCGGAGAAGAGCTGGGAGCGATAAAGGGAAAAATTGCCCTTAAAGCCCATAATGGATTTTTCGTTTGTGCAGATCTAGGCAAAAAGGCGTTCTTAGTCGCGGATAGAAGCCAGGCTCGGGAGTGGGAAACCTTTGAAGTTATTGAACTATCCGCCGGTCAGATAGCCTTAAAAGCTTCGAATGGAAAATATGTAGGAACTTTGTCACAACAGGATCCGAGACTGGTAGCTAAATACAGGTTCCCCCGGGGAAAAGCTGTTTTTCGCCTAATCAGGGTTGGAGGAGGAAAAATTGCTTTTAAAGCCGGTAATGGAAAATATGTTTGTGCCGATAGTGGGCTGGGAAATGTGCTGATTGCGGATCGAAATGAGATTCAAGCATGGGAAAAATTTGAAGTTATTCAAAGGTAAACAATTGCCATTGAACCGCAATCAAAATTTTTGAGGAGAAAAAATTTATATGAAATGAGAATAAAACAGGTGTTATATCGTCCTTCTTTAATTAAAAGTCAATTGGAAACATTACTTGAATTTTAGAAATGAAGAATTTAGTATAATATCTAATATAATAGGAAGGTAGATCTTACATGAGGAATGAAGGGTTTTTGGTTGAGAAGTAAAAGTTTAAAAGAGCATTCCAATTCTGGAGTGCGGGATGGAGGAAGAGGAGAAAGATAAGCCATCTCAGAAACTTCCCCAGATTTCTCTGGAGAAGCTTCTGGATGCTACCACTGATATCCTACTGATTTTAAATTCCCGAGGAGAGGTTTCTTTTATTAATCAGAAGGGGTGTGAACTATTAGGTTATACGAAAAATGAGATAGTAGGAAAAAATTGGTTCGAGTGTTTTCTACCGAGAAAGATCAGGAAGAAAGCTTCAAATGTTTTTCAAAGTCTTATAAAAGGAGAAATCAAGAAGGACCACTTATACGTAAATCCAGTTCTCTCAAGAAATAAAGAAGAAAGACTGATTGAATGGCATAACTCCTTGATTCGTGACCAACAGGGTCAGATTATTGGCACTTTAAGTTCAGGAACAGACATAACCGATCAAAAAAGAGTCCAGGAAGATCTTCAGAAAAGAGAAGGCTATCTCCAGGCGATCATCATCTCTGCCCCGATTATCATCTTCAGTTTGGATAAGAAAGGTCGTTTGACCCTTCTTGAGGGTAAGGGACTTGATCAGTTGAAAATTAAGCCCAAGGAAGTGCTGGGTCACTCAATCTTTGAGGCTTTTCGGGTAAATAGCGGAGTGGGAGAAAAAATAAAAAGAGCCCTGGCCGGAGAAGCAGTTTCTGCTCTCATTGAAAGAGGACAAAGAATATTCGAAACCTTTTTATATCCAATGAAGGATGTTAGTGGATTGGGCGCCGGGGTTTTTGGAGTCGCCTTGGATGTAACTGAGCAGCGGAAGATAGAGGAAGAGCTTATCTTCGCCACAAAAATGACCGGTGATATTATTGAGGCCATGGGAGATGGGGTGGCTTTGGTCAGCCTGGATGGAATAATCAAGAAAGTTAATCGAGAATTTGAACGTCATACTGGCTATTCTAGAGATGAAATACTTGGTCGCTCTTTTGAAAAAACAGGATTATTCTCGCAGGAAGATATTGAGCGAATAAGAGAGCGGATAATTCCAGAATTGTTAAAAAAGGGATTTGTTCGAAATATTGAGGTAGAAATTAAGCGAAAAGATAAGAAGAAATTTCCTCTTCTCATGAGTTGGTCTCTTTTAAAAGATAGGCAAGGGAAGCCGATTGATATAGTCACTGTTTCCAAGGATATTACTGAACTCAAATTAATGGATCTTCTCTTGCGAAGACAGAGGGATGAATTGGTAATTCGAAATCGAATTACCGCCAGAATGTTGGAAACTTTCGAGTTAAAAAAACGCTTGCGAGTCATTCTGGGTGAAATAATGGATCTATTCCAGTTGAGTATGGGTACAGTTCATCTCTGGGAAGATGGTAAGATGATTCTTTATTATGGTCGGGGTTTATCCAGGAAACTAAGAAATAGACTCAGTGCTCTGACAGAAAAAGATTTGCTTCAATTTATGGCCCAACATAACATTTATTATGAGCCTCTCGAGACTCACAAGAAGATTCCAGATTTTATTAAAGCGGAGGGAATTAAAGTGTTAATTTCAATTCCCTTGACTATAGAAAAAGTCCGGGAGGGAAGGAAAGATAGTTCAAGTTGGTTGGGAACAATTTTATTGGCTAGTCGGCGATATGAGTTTTTTTCTTCTGATGAGGTGAAAATTCTTCAGGGAGTAACTGAGCAATTGGCTTTAGCTGTTGACCATTCCATCCGTTATGAACGTGCTCGGGAGCGGTTGCAACGACTGGAGACTTTGCGTCGGATTGACCTGGCGATTATGGAACGTCATTTTATTCGGGAAATATTGAAGATCATTGTAGAAAAAGTTCCTCAGGATTTGGGAGCTGATGCTATTGCCATTAGCCTTTATGACGAAGAGAAAAGAAAGAGTTCTGTTTTTATCATGAAGATGCCCAATGGTGCTCTAATCGAAGAAGAAGCTTTTGAATTAGCCGAGGATTTGAAGGAGTCGTACCTACGGGAAAAGCGGCCGATTATTATTCATGATTTGAGTAGCGATCCGAGGATAAAATCAAAAAAAGAAATTATTCAACGTCACAAATTATGTTCTTACCTAGGAGTTCCTCTCATTGCCGCCCGAGAAACAATTGGAATCCTTCATATTCTAACCTGTCAAAACAAAATTTTTACCAAAGAGGATATTGAATTTTTTCAAACACTGGCAGGTCAGGCCTCTATCGCTCTAAAGAGTGCCCATTTGGTGGAGAATTTAAGAGAAAGTGAAAGAAAATTTCGGGTAATTGCCGCTTCTGCTCATGATGCTATTGTTATGACTGATGATCAAGGAAGAATCACTTTCTGGAATAAAGCCGCGGAGAAGATTTTTGGCTATTCAGCTTTAGAGGCAGACAAGAGAAATATTCATGAGCTTATTCTTGTGGAGGCTCCCTCTACTTTTAAAGGAAGGAATAGAGAAAGAGACGATTCTAAACCCTCCTTTTTTCCTTCAGGACGATTTAGAGGCTTAATGGAGCTAACCGCTCAGCGAAAAGATGGGAAGAAAATTCCGGTGGAATTATCTCTAACAGCAGTAAAATTAAAAGGACGGGTGTATGTGGTTGGCATATTCAGGGATATTTCTCGTCGAAAGAAGGATGAAGAGGTTTTGAGAATAAGAGAGAAGGCCATGACATCTTCGTTGAATGCCCTGGTTTTGACAGACATTAAGGGCCAGATTGAATATATTAATCCTTCATTTCTTAAGATTTGGGGATATAGTCAGGAAGATGAAGTAATTGGAAAATTCATTTTTAGTTTCTGGCGGTCAAAAAAGATTGGCCAGCAGATTTTTAAAAAGATAATGATCGATGGTGCTTGGACAGGAGAGGGAGTCGGAAAAAGGAAAGATGGCACCTTCTTTGATGCCTATATTTGGGGAAATATTGTCCATGATGAAAAGGGCCGGGTAAGATCTGTTTTAGCCTCAGTAGTTGATATAAGTCCTCAAAAGAAAGCAGAAAGGCATCTCCAGGAGAGCTTGGGTAAATTAAAGGAGACCTTGGAGAAGACAATCTATGCCTTGGCCACAGCTCTGGAGATGCGCGATCCCTACACCGCTGGCCACCAAAAAAGGGTAGCTGATCTTTCCCGGGCAATTGCTCAAGAAATGGGATTGTCTCAAGAAAAAGTAGAGAGCATCTATATGGCTGGTTTAATTCATGATGTCGGAAAAATTTACATTCCAGCCGAGATTCTTTCCAAACCCGCTCGGTTGACGGAGACGGAATTCAGTTTGATTAAGGAGCATCCTCGGAAAGGATATGAAATATTAAAGGATATTGATTTCCCTTGGCCTATAGGTCGCATTATTCTTCAACATCATGAACGCCTAAATGGCTCAGGTTATCCTAAGGGGTTATCTGGCAAAAAGACCTTATTAGAGGCCAGAATTTTAGCAGTGGCTGATGTTGTGGAGGCTATAGCTTCACATCGTCCTTATCGTCCCAGTCGGGGAGTTGAAGCAGCAATGGAGGAGATAAGGGAAAACAAAGGTATCTTGTATGACCCGGAAGTGGTCGATAGTTGTCTTTATCTTTTTAACCAGAAAGGGTATCAATTGGTTGATTAGAAATAAATTGAAATGGGTAACAATCGACTTAGGAATTAACAATTTTATTTTTCTTCACTTTTCTCTTTTTTATCGGACCCACAGAAAATGTGAAGATATTGTTAATTCATTTCAAGGTAAACATTGCCAGGGAAGAACACTGAGGCAAATTTTTCTCGATAGTTTTGAACTCGTTAGACAAAAGAAGTTGGAGAATAGAAATACCCATGTACTTTACACCTGTCGACCCTAATGTTGGTTAATCCGTATATGTTGATTTCTTTTATAATTATTAATTAATAATAATGGAAATGGGGGACTTTGGTTACCGAAATGTGGAAGGTCTCTCCAGTTGACAAATTTGTCCTCCCACCTTAAATTATAATTCATCGGGAGAGAGAGGAGCAAAAAGGGGAGGGGAATTAAGATAATCTCTCTGGGGGGAAAAGTATTATTTTGGGTAAAAATTTATTTAAATTAACTGATTTATCGGCTTAAAAGCTTTAATCAAAACTCATTGAGGGAGGGGGAAATGAGAGGGGTCAAACATTTTTTTAACTTTCTTTTGGTGTTCTCTTTCTTAGCTTCCTTGATGACCGTGGCTTTCAGCCAGGAAAGGGAGTTTCAGTTCAGACCATCTTTCTGGTGGAGTCCTCGCCTCATGTTGGTTGGGGTGGGCAACAGTTTGACTCAAGGAACTCGAGATGCCGTCAATAATGAATTTAATACCAGAAATGCTTATCTCCAACGCGTTTTCCTCAAGTTGAAACAAACACGTCTGCGGTTTAAATTTGTTCAACCTTTTCTTAATGAAAATGAACAACGGATTAATCCTTGGGCGGTGCCGACCAATTTAGCTGTAGATGGAGAGGATATCTTTTCTGTGGAAGGCTATGAATATGGTCCTCGAGTAGGTTCGGCGGTGAATTATATCGATGATAAATATCTATGTGATCGACTCCAACCCTATCTTTTCGCCGATATGCAGGATAAAGTTCTTTACCCGATTAACCTGCTGGCTGGACAACCTGTTTCTCAATTTGAGGCGCTTCTCTGGCGCTTAAATCATCATTCTGGACCAGCCTGGGTGATTTGGTGGGTAGGCACTAATGATGCAGCCTTGGCTGCCTTAGGTTTGGGAGGCAAGAATCCTTTTTATCTGCCCATTCCTTTCGCCTGGATTAAAGATAAACTCAAACCAGGTGTGGCTTTTCTTTTGGAGTATGGTTACGCTAACGGTCTGCTCAGTTTTAGTCCGTTTACAAAAGAAGCTATCAACCGGAATTTAACCCAATTAGAAGATTTTAAACGCCAGTATAATCATTTACTTAACCGTCTTAGACGGGAATTGAGAAATGAGAAAGTCGATTTCTTTATTTTGACCTTTCCTTATTATACTGAACCAGGATATTTTATGGGAAAAGAGGAGCTTTGTTATTATTTCGGAAACGATTTTTCATTGGGAGAAGGTCGGATTTCTTTACTTACTTTTATTTGTCTTTATGCTCTGGTGAAAAGTGATGAAAGCTATCGCCTGCCGATCATTCTCAGGGATGATACTCTTATTATGTCCCGTGAGGAGCGCCGGATCATTAGAAGCCATCTCGACGATTTTAATGATTTCTTAAAGTTCCATTCCTGGCCTTCTTTTGTGCATTTGGTTGATATCGGGAGTCGATTGAATAAACTTTTTGACCAGGGTCTCTGGGTTAAAGGGCAACATATAACCAGAAAATGGAGTCGAGGTGGAGCTTTTTGCCTTGATGGCGTCCATCCCAGTCATACCGTCCATGCTCATATCGCCAATTTGATTCTTCAGGAGCTTAATCGAACCGTAATGAGGCGCTGGGGCCGAAGAGCCTCTCTTTGGTCTTTAGAGTCCATTCTTGAGAATGATCCTTATTTTGACCATGATGGTGATGGTTGGGTGGCCGGGCCTGATTATAAAGCTTCCGGTCGGACAAAAATTCTCTTCTTGTTTAAAGACGCAGATGGAGATACGGGGTCTGGCTCAGAGGCGGGGATTGACACCATGGAACCGGATGAAATCTGGTCTCTTATTTCTGATGCTCTTCTGGAAGAGATTATAACTATTCCTTTGCTGCGAATAAAAGCCGAAGAGATGGGTTTAATTCCCGTGGAAAAATGATTTGAATTTGGTTTTGGAGAAGGGGGGATTGGGGCGCTTCAAGTTTTAGAAAACGATAATCCCCAGAGGCCATAAATTCAATTTAGCAGAAATTCTCTTCTTAAGAGAACACCCACCTTGTGGGTCATCTGTGGGGTTTTATCCGGAAATGAGAGGGGGAGGCTTAGGCAAAGGAAAAGATAGGGAAGGAAAAGGGTTTTTCTTTTTCAGCCTGGAAACTAAACAAAGATAGAATTAATTTCTTTTAAACAATTCTGATGCTTTTTCCATGGAAAGGAGTAATTTTCTTATTTTCTCGACTCTTTATTTGTACCTGTAACACTTTTTTATTATAAGAAGAGCAGAAGCGGAAGGGTCAGGTCTTGTAGGCAGCTTGATTTCAAGCCGGTGAAATTCTCTCATTATAGGCTGCCTCTTGGGAGAAACCATCCGGGTGATTTGCCGCAAGAACAGACAAAAATGTCTTTATTTTGACAATATTATCAGGCATAAAGGATGGTTTTTAGCTTGCCTGTCTGGAAAAGAGCTTTAATTTGTTGGTATGATAATTACAAAAAATTAATCATGAATATTTTTTAGGAGAAATAAATAAATGAAGAAAAGGTTTAATTTTCGGTCTTTCACGGCCTTGGTTATTTTCTGGTCATTTATCATTGAAACAATCTCCGGGGTAGTCCTTTATATTGTTCCTCCCGGAAGGGTGGCTAACTGGACCAATTGGAAATTGTTAGGGCTGACCAAAGATGCCTGGGGAGCGGTGCATACCATTTTCGGTCTGGTCTTTCTTATTTTTGCCCTAATTCACATTTATAAAAACTGGAAACCGCTTCTCAATTATATGAAAACTAAAATAAAAGCCGGTTTGAAGGCCAGACAGGAACTGGCAGTTTCTCTTCTTTTAACTCTGGTGGTTGGAGTGGCTACGGTCGCTGGTGTACCCCCTTTCAGCTCTATCATGGACTGGGGAGAAAAGATTAAGAATTCCTGGGAGGAAACTACCGCCCGGCCGTTCATCCCGCACGCTGAACTTCTTTCTCTGGACGAGTTTCTAAAAGAAATCGGAGTAAGCAGAGATGCCGCAGCCGGGCTGTTTAGGGAGAAGGCCATCCATTTTGAAAGTTATTCCCAAACAGTAAAAGACATTGCTGCGGGAAACGACCTTTCACCCAACGACCTCTATAATTTATTGAAACCTCTTTCAGCCAAAGAGTTACCTGCTAAATTAGACGACAGCGCCAAAGTTTCAATTGGTCTGGGGCAAGGATATGGATGGAAAAAGGTCAAAGACGTAGCTCAGGAATTGGGGAAGCCGGTCGAGGAGGTTATAGCTATTTTAAAACAAGCCGGGATTGAGTGCCGTGAAGATGAAGTTTTAAGGGAAGTTGCCGAAAGGTACGGTCGAAAGGCCATCGATTTAGTGAAATTGATTTCCGGGGAAAAGAAGTAAAGAAGATTTTCCTACATGGAGGCTGGCTCGTCTTGAGTATTCCAGGAAATTCTCTCAGATAATATTCATTTAATTTTTAAATTGGGCTATTTCACGCTGACCTTAATTACTGTGTCAATTTCATTTAACTTCACACCGGTTAAGTCAAGCAGTAAGCCTTCTTTAAGTTGCTTGAAGCGGATTTTAGTGCCTTCAGGAAAGAGTGTCGCCTGGCGGACCCGCCGTTTGAAACCAGGGAGAAAAAGAGCTTTATCCTGGTAATTCAGAATGTGGACAAAGACGGTTTTGCCTTTTTGAGTGGTCACTCCCCAACCCCGGGGAGCCAGCGGGCCGCCTCGGGTACCATATATGCTTTCCCCATATTTTTGCAACCATTTCCCTATAGCTTCCAGGCGGACCACACATTCCCGTTGGATCCGACCATTAGGCATGGGCCCCACATTGAGCAGCAGATTAGTGTTGTAGCCGGCCGCCTTGACTAAGAGTTGAATCAATTCTCGGGGGCTTTTAAAGCCTCGGTCCTGGAGATTGAAGCCCCAGGAGCGGTTAATTGTTTCACACATTTCCAGAGGTAGATTACTGACTTCCTGACCCACATTAAATTCTTTGGTGGAATGGCCAGGTAAGTCCTTTTCAAACATTTGAAAATCTTCGCCAGGGAATGGTTTCTGATGGTGATTGTTACCAACCAAAGTGCTGGGTTGCCAAGAATGAATGAGGTGATAAATTTCATCTAGATGCCAATTGGCTTCTCGGCGGTCCCAATAACCATCTAGCCAAATACAGAGGATTTGGCCGTAGTTAGTGAGTAATTCTCTAAGTTGATTTTTCATGAATTGGATATAATTTTCCCAATTTCCGTGATCCGGGCGTCCGGTGCGGTGGCCAGTAGCGCCCCGAGGAAAGTAATCAGGATGGTGCCAGTCGAGGAGGGAATAATATAAACCCAGTTTTATACCCTGCTTCCGACATTCCTCAGCCAGCATTTTCAGAACATCACGACCGTAGGGAGTCGCTTTGACCACATTGTAATCAGAATATTTAGTGTCGAACATACTAAATCCGTCATGATGCCGGGAGGTGATGACAATATATTTCATGCCGGCTTTTTTAGCTAAGGAAACCCACTCAGCCGGATTATAGTAGACAGGATAGAAAAAAGAGGCCAATTTTTCGTAAGTTTTAACTGGAATACCCTGAGTGTTCATTACCCATTCCCCGTCGCCCAGGATAGAATAGATGCCCCAGTGAACAAACAGTCCGAATTTAGCATCTTGAAACCATTGTCGAGCTTTCAAATTTTCAGGCGTAGGCTCATACGACTGGGGACTGGATTGGACGGAGATAGAACTGAAAGAATTGAGTAAAATAAATAATAAGCTGAAAATTAATTCCCATTTTAACCCCCCTTGGGTTTTTGTAGCCATCAAACCCTCCTTATCCATAATTTTGTATTATCTTACTTTGAAGATTCACTTTTTGACAAGTTTAAATTGGGAGATGACTGACAATTTCTGGTTAAATCAGGTTAGGCATTCTATTTCGGATTCATTGTGGCCACAAGCGGGTTGCCCCGCAACTATAATTGACTTTGGGATTTAAAGGGAGGCTTTTTTGAACGAGACACATTTCAGGATTTGTTTGGAGTAAGGAAAGAGATAATAAAGATCTAATTCTAGGAAAATTTTCTGGGAGGATAATTGAATTAATAGCAGTTGTTTCAGCCTAGGGTCTGATGAGGGGAGAACAGGTTCGAGATTGAAGATGGGAAACTTTAAATTCTCTGCTTTAGGTCAATCTCTTTGCTGTTTACTTTATTTGGCATCTTTGTCCAAAGATAATCTCTGCCTTTAGAAAATATTAGAAGGAGAAAGGATTTTTATCGTTGGTTAATCAATAAGAGTTAGAGGAGATAATCGACCTTCAGAAGATGCGGAACTTCAGCTTAGTCCAACTATTAGTAAATCTTGACTTCTACTCGGCGGTTTTTGGCTCTTCCTTCTTCGGTTGAATTGTCGGCTACTGGATTGGCTTTGCCTTTGCCTTCAATAGTGATTTTTTCTTTACTGATTCCTTCGACATAAATAAGGTAATCGGCGACACTCTGGGCCCGTTGGAGAGATAAACGGAGATTATAACTATCACTGCCCACGTTGTCGGTATAGCCCGTGATAAGGATTTTTTTATTCGGTTGTTCCTTAATTAATTGAGCTAAGATTTTCAAAGCTTTTTTTGCCTCGGGTTTAAGAAAGAATTCGTTGAAGTCGAAAAGAATGCTCTCGGGAAGAGTAAATTGAGTCTCATTGCCTTTTTTTTCCACTTTTATTCCCAGAGATTCAGGTGAAGGCCTTTCTTCAGCTTGAGTGTATTTGGCTGCTTTAATATTGCTGATCAGTAAACCATATCTATTTGTGTCGGTGACGAACATAAATTCAAAGCCACTAATTTCTTCATTTGGAGTTACTTGAAAAGGAATCGAGGTTAGCCGTTGGCCATTAAGGAAAACTCTGAATTGGCCTCTCCGAACCTGGACGGCTAGATGGAGTATTTTTTTATCTACTTTTTCAATTTTTCCAATATGGCCTACCTTTTCCAGCTTGACAGAGCAGTTGTGATAATCACCATAAATTTCAAGATCGTAAGGTGCTTTGGCTTTATCCCAGGCAGAACCCCGGCTTTCTAGGAAGCGCAGGATTAATTTTGGCCCCACAGCCCCAGAAATGTCCTGGAGGATAACAAAGTCAAACTCAAAGGAAAAGTCTCCTCGGCCGAGGGATAATTTTTTGTAGAGACGAAAATCTGCATCAGTACTGGGAGCCACCCAGATTTGGTCGCCAAAACGAACACATTCGCCTGCCCCAGTGAATTTCTCAAATCCTTCAGGAAATTCACCCACCGGGCATTGACTGAAGTCTTGTTGAAAGAGAATTTTATCTCCAGGGGTGAACTTAGCTCGAGTTTGTCCGGTGATTAATTCTTGGGAAGGGACAAACGAAACAAGTGAAAATATAAAGCCAAAAACGGCCATAATAGAAAGAGCTTTTTTCATCCTTGGCCTCCTCTCAAATATTTTTGGTAATAAAAAAAATAATAACTAATGAGAAAACATCCGAGAAAAATTTACAGAGTATTTTAATTCAGTTGGGTAGAAAGTCAATATCAGTAATTAAATTGTTGGTTAAGGGATAAAGTAAATTTAATCAGATTTCATTCAAATAACAAAGAAAAATATCATTTGGACAAAATTATTGAACATAATTGGAGAATTTGGCGCCTATTTTAAGAGAACAACTGAAGCAAATCACTTGAATAAAGGAAAAATGTGTTGGAAAAGGTAGTCTTTTATTTGGCGGTCCAGAGTCCGGGTGTTTTGTTTTTTGTCAGAAGCCAGAGTGTTAAAAGCTACTATGTAAGCTGTTCTTAATTCAGGACATAGATAGAAATGGGTGACAAAAGCGTTTTGGCCTCCACTATGGCCAATGAAATGGAGGTTAAAATTATCTTCAATAAAGAAAGTCAGGCCCATGTAATCCCGACGGTTTTGTCCCCGAAACTCCTTATCCAGGTCTTTAATTTCAATCTGCGGTTCAAACATTTCTTCCAGCGAAGAGCGTTTCAAAACCTGGTCGTATAGTTCCTGTTGGTCGGGATCGCCCATTAAAAAATTGATATATTTCACCATATCGGGAAACGGAGCTTTGAGTCCGCCATTGGAGACAGTGATGCCGGTATTGATATCGGGGTGGGCGGGCGTCAATTGACCGTTTTTGAGAAAATAGCTTTGGCATTTATATTTCAGGAGATGATAGGGAGTCGTGTCAAAATAACTCCGGTGCATTCCCAAAGGCATGAAGATATTTTTATTAATGTACACCTCCCAGTCATCAGTAGTTAGGAGTTCAATCACTCGGCCGAGGAAGATAATCCCCAGGTTGGAATAACTCCATTTACTCCCTGGCTTAAAAAGTATTTCAGTGTAAGGAAACATAGCCACTAACTGCTCCCAATAAAGGGGTTCATGGGGATGCCAGGGTTTGCTTTTCCAAGGCCAGGTCGGATTGCGGAAACCGGCTGAGTGGGTCATCAGGTGGCGTAAAGTGATTTCGCTCATATCCCCAAAGGGATTATGAACAACTCTCAGCTCGGGAATATATTTAATTATGGGGTCGTCCAGTTTCAGCAGGCCCCGATCTCTCAGCTGCATGATAGCAATACCGGTGAAGGTTTTAGTGATAGAGGCCCAATGATAAATGGTGTTTTCATCGACAGGGCGATTCTGCTGGATGTTGGCCAAGCCGTAGAATTCTTGGGCCACGACCTGGTTATCGTGGATAAGCATGAAACTACTGCCCACGATCCCGTGCTTTTTTAATGACGCCTGATAAAAATTGCGGAATTCATGGAGAGCTTTTTGCAATTTTTTACTGGGTTGAAATTTATTACTTCGGGCAAAAGAAAAAGGCGAAAGACTAGTAATTAAAAGAGCCAAAAGCACCAGAGTAGTTTTTCTTAAATTTTGGTTGAGCATCTAGCCTCCTTTCGAGTGAGCTTTTTTATTATCTTTATAGTTGGTGAATGTGGCAAGGATTTTTAATGATTTTGTCTCACTCATAGATTAGGCAGAAGGTTATCAACTTCTTGATTATTTGGGGCAAATTTTTCCAGCAAGGAGCTTTTTTTGAGTCAAATTGAATTATTTCCTTAAGCTTAGCCTCTAAACAAACCTGGGTTGTTTCTAATTCGTGGGAAAAGTTTTAGAGAAAATTTTTCAATTTATTTAGATTTATTTAGTTTTCTT
>Ga0190361_1000060_pt1 | contig 45295 bp, 47 predicted proteins | sample 48721845_MG_FD_161273 | JGI IMG/M metagenome (GOLD analysis project Ga0190361, IMG submission 161273) | Hydrothermal vent microbial mat bacterial communities from Southern Trench, Guaymas Basin, Mexico - 4872-18-4-5_MG | ecosystem: Environmental > Aquatic > Marine > Hydrothermal vents >... | reverse complement strand
CACCATGATGGATCCCCCGATTTTTCAGCTCTTCTTGAAGCAGAACCACCAATCGTAACATTCATATTCTTCGAGTCTCTTTTTAGCCGTATCCACATCTGAAGCTGGTGGTATTATAACTTTATCATCTATCAGTTCGTTGTTCGGCCAGTTTGCAGGAATGGCAACGCCCTCTTTATCGGAAAGCTGGAAACCCTTTATCATTCTCAAAATCTCATCCATGTTCCTCCCAAGCTCCTGGGGATAGTAAAGAATCGCTCTGATGATGCCCTTGGGATCAACTACGAAAACGGCTCTTACTGTGTTCGTTCCCTTTCCAGGATGTATCAATCCCAGCATACCTGCGACCTTTCCCGTGTCATCCGCTATTATAGGAAATTTTATCTCCACTCCTAACTTTTCTTTTATCCACTCTACCCACTTTATATGGGAAAATACTTGATCGATGCTGAGACCTATGAGCTCTGTGTTCAACTTTTTGAATTCATCGTACCTTTTCTGGAAGGCCACGAATTCTGTCGTGCAGACTGGTGTGAAATCCGCTGGATGGCTGAAGAACACGAACCATTTCCCGGAGAAATCATCAGGTAGTTTCATCTTACCATGAGTCGTCTGAACTTCCAGTTCAGGGAATCTGTCTCCTATGAGTGGAAATTTTTTCTCTTCCATAACAAAACACCTCCTGAGTGCTCTTTATGAACCATCTATAGATTCTACCAATCTTGTATCAAGTAATTATTACATATATGTAATAATTTCAAATCTTTTATGGAGTAAAAAATATATTATTTCCCTCCTTCTAAACATTCCCTGCAGATTCCTTTGAAATAAACATGACATTCCATGATTCTATGCCTTTCAATCTCCCTCAGGTTGAAGATAGAAAGATCCATGTCCAAGTCATATATTTTGCCACATTTCAAACACTTGAAATGAGCATGGGGTTTCGTGTTTATGTCGTACCTACCCTCTGTCCCCTCGACTGTGAGTTCTGTTACTATACCTTTATCCATGAAAAGTTTCAGCGTGTTATATACCGTTGTTTTAGAGAGAGTTGTGATTTCTCTTGAAAGATCTCTATGTATCTCTTCAACTGTTGGATGAGTCCTGTTCTTGATCAAATATTCCAGAATCTTGAGTCTATGAAACGAAGGAAATATTTTTTTCTCCTCCAATATTTTCTTCAATTCTTTCATTCTCAACACCTCTTTTCGTTGTTATTTAAAGATTTCTCCTGTTTCTCTATACCACAAAATTAGATCCAGATGATCCAAAGGAATTTTAACATGTTTTGAAAATTTTCTCATTTCATTTTCTACGGTTAAATATTTTCTCTTAGATAAAGATTTTGGAAATTCTCCTATCACTCCCAGCAATCTCAAATTTTTCAGAACATGCCTATCAAGTATGGCTATATCTTCTCCAAAACCTATGTTTCTCAGAAAATGACTGGCCTCTTTGTATCCCAATCCTTTTATACTTTCAACAAGCCATTCCCTTGTGAAAAAGACACCGTTGTTAAGAAGCCGCTTCAACTGACCTTTTATCTTGATATCACCCCCATCTACAAATTTTTTCCGTGCTTTCACAATGTATAAAGCTTTCCTCTCCTTAAATCTAACACTCCCCAGTTCCTCAAGGATTTCTCTCTCAGGACCCTGAAAGAGCACATCTTTTTCTGTGAGCCTTTCGACAGCTCCCCAGCAAATTCTAGCTTTCGATTGGGGTGTCAGAAGACAGAAAGCTAGCTCCATGAATATCCTCTTATCATCTCCCTCTTCCCAGATCTTCTTGAATTCCTGTAGCTTTTTCCTTATATCACCCTTGATGGATCTGTATATCTCCTGCAACTCTTTTATTCTGGCTTCGTCGTACATAGTTCTCCTCCTTCAAGCTGTCATATCTTTCCTCAGGATAACATCGATGAACACTTCAACGATATCGGGATCGAATTGTTTCCCTTTGTTCTTTCTTATTTCTTCTATTGCTTTTTCCAGCTTCAGGGCTTTTCTGTAAGGTCTATCACTCGTCATGGCATCGAAAGCATCAGCCACGGCCAATATTCTGGACTCGATGGGAATCTCCTCTCCTGATAAACCTTCAGGATACCCTTTACCATCCCATCTTTCATGATGGTATCTCACAATGTGGGCAAGTTCTCTCAAGTGTTCGAATCTTTCCAATATTTCAGCTGATATCACAGGATGTCTTTGAACGATCCTGTATTCTTCCTCTGTAAGCAATCCTGGTTTGTTCAATATGTCTTCCGGTATTCCGATCTTTCCTATATCATGCAAGATACCTGCCCAATAGATTCTTTCCACATCTTCTCCCTTCCATCTAAGTCTTTCAGCAACTTCACGAGCCATGATAGCGACCCTCTCACCATGTCCTTTGGTATAAGGATCTCTCGCCTCGAGAACCGATAACATGACTTTTATTACTTCTGTTTGATATCTTTTCTCGCTTTCTCTGAAAGTTTTGAGATATATAAACGAAGAAGCTAATGAACCAAAACTCCTCATGATTTCGATCACACGTTCCGGTATATCATTTTCTTTAGAGGAAGCCAAAAACATCGCTCCTAAAGGTTTGCCCATCTTCCAAAAACCCGTTCCAATCACGATTTTGCTTTCTTTCACTAAAGGAGTTGGAATTTTTCTGATGTCAACCTTGTCATCTATATTTAGAATCATTATTTCACCTGATGGTGGAGTATAGATGTCTTCGAATTCTTTAGATATCAGGTCATCAGATAGATTTCTGCCGGCTACACATTTCCACGAAGTTCCTTCTTTCATCAATACAATACCTTTATCGAAGATTCCACAGAGATCAAGTGCCACTTCAAGCAGAACCTGCAGTGAGGTAGCTACATCTTCACTTACAGAAAGCTTTGAAAACATGTCGATCATTCTCTGCATTTCCCAATTTTGCTTTGCTAGTTTGGATAACGTTTCTCTAAGTTCTTTCTCACGATTCTTCAGCTGTTTATAGGCTTTCCTTAACTCTTCCGTTCTTTTCTCCAGTTCTCTCGCGGCTTTTTCAACTCGAATTGACATAGATCTGTTCCACAAAATCACGCTGATGATGACTATAGAGCCTATGAGCGATATCCATAGAACGTATTTCCAAGTTTTGAAGGGTTTTATGGGTTTTCCGAACCATTTTCTGTAAATAGACTCCATCTCTCTCTTAGAGATCCGCTCTAAACCTGTATTCACAAGTTTTAGAAGTTCTGTGTTTCCTTCTTTCACAGCTGAGTATATGAGTTCAGTGTATATAGGCTTGGTTTTGTTGAATTCATCGTATATATCGTATTTTATGAGATAATAATCGATGGGAATATCATCAGCCACAAAAACCTTTATTACACCCCCTTTAGCTGCTTTTACTATCTCTTCATAAGAGTTGAAGAACCGAAGAGAGAGTTCTGGCATATGCTTCTTCAGATAAGCTACCGTATAATCTCCTATTTGAACACCAACCAAATATCCACGAAGATCTTCCAGATTTCTTATATGCTTCAAATTTTTATGAAAAAATATCCTCGTACTGATCTTTGAAAAAGGCTTTGAGAAATCGAAAAATCTATCTCGTTCTTCAGAATAGAAAAGCGAATCGATCACATCTGCCTTTCCCAATTTAACCATTTCAAAGGCATCTTCCCATCTCATCAATTTATGTATTACCTTGATGCCAGTCTTCTTGGACCATAGCTTCCATATATCTACAACGAATCCCTGAGGATTCCCTTTATCATCCAAGAAGGTAAAAGGGGGATAATACGCATCCCCAACCACCGTTATCGATTCTTTATAGGAAAACAGTATCGACATCATGAGAAGAAAGCAAACAATAGTACAGAGATTTCTTCGCATATCATCCCTATCCTCTGAAATTGTTACTGTAATTTTTCCAAAACAATTATAATTAATTGCGTAGAGGAATGTCAAATCGTGAAAGGAGCAAAAATGAGAGGTACCGAACGGGGATAATCGGATCAGTGATGGTTCAAAATTTCACATTTTTCAATGAGGTCACGCATCGATTCAGGATCGTCCGTTATAATTCCATCGGCATATTCATATAGAAGTCTGAATACCTCAGGATCGTTCACTGTCCAGAAGAATACCTTTATTCCCTTTTTTCTGATATCTTCCGTGATTCCCAATATTTCCTCTTCATCCATGATTTCCAGTAGACCGATTGGGAGCATCAGATGAGTGACAGGAAGGCCCTTGACACAAGATTTCACAGCATCTAGAAAGGATTTATTCCACAACCTTTTCCATGCCAGGTAATCCTTCCTGAGAATCAATCCAATTTCAGCATCTGGTATGACCTTTTTCACAATCTCAAGTGAGTCGGGATCAAAGGAGGAGAATATCACATTCTTTCTTCCCGTTTTCTTCACAAGAAGCGCAACCTCTCTTGCATCCTCTTTTTCTTTTATCTCAATGTTTATGACACACGTTGAAGGAAGCTCTTCCAGGACTTCTTCCAGGGTTGGTATCTTCTCCTTCATACCAAAGTCGTATTTCCTGACCTCTTTAAACGTCAAGTCCCTGACTTTGCCCTCTCCGTTGGATAGTTCATCTATCCTCTCATCATGTATGATCACCAGAACACCGTCCTTCGTTGATCTCACATCGAGTTCCACACCATCAGCGCCACTTTCTATAGCTTTTCTAAAGGAGAGGAGCGTGTTTTCAGGATACAATATGGGGTATCCTCTATGCCCTATTATTAGAGGTGTAGCAAGTATTAGAATGAAAGCGAAAGATAGGATGGCTATGGAAAATATTCTCTTCAATTTCCCTCGACCTCCATGACACCATTTGAACTTCGAACTTCTAAAACTTCGAGATCTTTTCCGAATCTTCTTTTATAAGCTGCTTTTAAGGCTTCTTCATACTCTGGAAAAGTTCCTTCCTTTGAAAGGACTATGACCCCTCCTCCAAATCCTCCTCCGACCATTCTCGCTCCCAAGATTCCATCCTTGTTCACCAGAAAATCCACTATGAAATCGGTTTCCTCGCAGGATACCTCGTATAAATCTCTCAAGCTTTCATGGGATCTCACTAAAAGCTCACCAAGTTTCACCATATCCCCTCTTTTTAAGGCTTCAACGGATTCTCTCACTCTATCGTTCTCATCCAGAACATGTTTTGCCCTTTTGAAAAGGACTCCTTCCAGTTTTGCCAGATCTTCCTCACACATCTCCCTGAAAGAATTCTTTTTCAAGACCTTGAGAACTTCCTCGCATTCCTGCCTTCTCTTGTTGTACTCGGATGAAGCGAGTTCGTGTTTAACCTTTGAATCTATCAGATGAATTTCGTAACCTTTTAAATTGAGAGGGATGTATTCGTAGGAGAGATCCATGGTATCCAGGAAAATGGCGTGATCTTTCTTTGCAAAAACTGCTGTGAACTGATCCATGATACCACACCTGACACCAACAAAATCGACCTCAGAAGATCTGGCGATTTTAACTATCTCCATCCCATCGATGTTGAAATCCATCACCCTGGAAATACCATAGGTTACAGCCACCTCTAAGGCAGCTGAACTCGATAAACCTGCTCCCATAGGCAGATTTGAGTGTATCCTTATCCTCATAGGTTTTACCCTGTATCCCTCTCTTTCAAAAGCCCACACAACCCCCATTATGTAATCTGCCCATGTTCCTGATTTTTCCGGTGATTTGAACACCTTCTTTTCGTTGAACTCTTCGGATATAACTTCGAATTCATCGCTTTCCTCTATCTCTGCCCAAACGTATCTATCCACTGCGAAAGGCAGGACGAAACCATCGTTGTAATCCGTATGTTCCCCTATTATGTTGATTCTCCCTGGTGCCTTAAAAATCCTTACAGACATTCTTCCACCTCTACTTCCCGGAGTGCTTTTGCCGATTCTTCAGGAACGGATGGATTTATAAAAGACCATGTTCCAGTTTCCACACTGGCCATCCATTTCATTTTATCCTTATCTCTTTTCGGAGGATCTATCTCTATGTGAAAATGAAAGAAGTGAGATACATTTTCATAATTAACGGGAGATTGGAAAAGCATCATCATGTATGGAAATTCCTGTTCGAACAGCTTATCGTATTTGGCCGTGACAACTTTTAAGGTGATGGAGAGATCTTTTATCTCTTCACCTGACAATCCGAGAAGCGAATCGACATGCCTTTTGGGATAGATGTGAACTTCGTAGGGAAACCTGGCATAGTATGGAACCAACGAGATGAACGAATCGTTCTCAAAAATGATTCTTTCTTTTCTTTTCAACTCCTCTTCGATAACTTCGCATATAACGCATTTTCTCCTTTTCTCAAACCATTTTCTCATGGAATCTAGTTTTACCTGAATTCTCTTTGGAATGAAGGGAAAAGCGTAGAGTTGCCCATGGGGATGTGATATCGTCGCTCCAACTTCTTTACCCCTGTTTTCGAATATGAAAATGTACTTCACGAAATCGTATTTTGAAAGCTCCTTCGTTCTATCCACCCACATGTAAATCAGCTTCTCTATCTGATTAGCACTCATTCTGGGAAGAGCTGTGTTGTGATCCGATGTGTAAACTATGACTTCGCAGACACCCCTGGACGGTGCATTTTTTAAAATCTCAGATCCGGTGTTTTCAACTGGTGGAGGATCTCTTCTCAAAGCTGGAAATCTGTTTTCAAAACTCACGAGGTCGTAATCTTCGGGTAACTCATCTCCACCGGGGCACAGCGGACATGCACCACTTAAGGGTCTTCCCTGCCTTCTTGAAGATATCATTACCCACTCATCCGTCAGAGGGTTGTACCTCATCTCCATCAACTTTCATCACCTTCCTGATAGTAATGGAACAGTCTTCCATCTGCTCTCTGTTCAGTCCTCCTTGTGAGTTTTCTCCTTTCATCTTTGAAGATCAGAGAGCTGGCCGCAGGTACTTCGTGTCCCTCCACTTTCCAGACATTTCCTGAAAGGTTCGCAAAGATCTTCAAGTTTCCCGTATTTGAACCTTCCGTTTCGATTATAAATCTTTCTCCATCCAAAACACCTCTGACCTTCGATTTTCCTCCTCTCATACTTATTGATTCAAGTAGTATACCCTTCCCTTCAGAATCCACTTTAGATAGATCGTCACTTTCAATCAACATGTTATCCAGAGCCCCTGAGACATAAGCGTACATCTTCCTCATATCGAGTGTGAGATTCACATCTTCATGCCTCAATATCAGACAATCTGGATCGTTCAACCAGAACCTCCTATGCATGAAGGATCTCGTCAAAGCGTTCCTCAAAGCATGATAAGCGTTCGGAAATCCAATATCCGGCATATCGAAATTCCAGAATGGGGCGGTATCTTCTCCTATTCTCATACCGTCGACAAATCCTACGGATGGAAGAAGAGGTGCTCCACAACCGAGTATGAAAGAAGAACCAAGTACTTTCCTGATGATTTTCATTCCTTCTCTATAGGCTTGGATTGGTGTTACGTTCTTTTTTCTTACTCCAGGTATAGCCCCTGCAAAGAGGAAATCTATTTTGAAGTAATCAAACCCCGCTTTTTTCAGATTTCTGAATAAATCGGTCAGCCAAGATAGAACATCTTCGTTGGTCAGATCGAGTGCATATATCTTTTTCTCCCAATTCTTATAGGCCACTTTTGGAACTCCGTTTTCCTTCACCAACCAATCTCTATGTTCTCTAAATACACTCGAAGTTTCAGAAACGCTGAAGGGGGCAAGCCATATTCCCGCTTTGTATCCTCTCTCTCTTATGCTTTCTGCCATATGTTCCAGACTGGGAAAGCCCTCTTTAGTTTCGAGCCAGTCACCAATATCTTTCTCGTAAGCATCGTCTATTTGAAAAACCTCGAATGGAAACTCTCGAGCAAGATTTAAATTCTTCTCCACATCGCTCCATTTCAAATCACCGAAATACTGGTACCAACTACACCATCCAACAGGATTCCAAACTGGTATTTCTGGTTCATTCTCTTTCTTTACCGAATCTGCATATATTTCAAGCAATAGCTCCACAGGTGATCCTTCGAGTATCAGGAGTTTCTCTAAAGGAACCCAATCTTCGAAAGTTGTTTCGAAAAAATCCAGATATCCAACCATCTCAGTTCCTTCAGTCACGAAAAACGGATGAGCGATTTCAGATGATAGGAAACCTAAAAGCCCTCCATCCCAAGCTATGAAATAATCGCTCAGTATGTTCCCTTCAAGGAGATCCGGGACAGGAGAGAATATGTTGAGTGTTTCAACGTTCTCTTTCACGAGATCCTTGATACCAGATAACCTGAAATCCCCATCGACTGGTTTACAAGGCCCCCAGGATTGCCAATTGTTTATCAGCAAGCGTTTTGGCATATCAAACCTTACTATCTCAAGTCTGCCAGGTTTACCCTTCACCCTTCCTGAAACGATCCATCCAAGGTGTGTTTTTTCCAACATCCATTCCAGCGAGTACTCTCTTTCTTCAACCGTGAAGGAACCTTCTTTGAATTTTTTACGAAAGATCACCATGTTTTGTACCTCCTTATGGTAACGTTACCGGAAACGATTATATCACTTCTGATGATGAAAATCAAAAAATGGTTCAAAGACAAAATTGAGTGTTTCAGAAATATTTTAATACAAATAAAGGCTCGTGAATGAAGGCCTTCTTGTGAGGATACCTGGTATTGGAACGTTCGTCTCAGAAGTATCGAAACTTTCGAAAGATACGATAAATTATGTTGGTGTTGCTATTGGTAACGTTTCGGACGTTAGAGGTCAAGCGATGGTTTCAGAGATAACTAAAACCCTAAGAAACTTTTCAGCGTATGTGATCTTCACGGATGTTGGCAGAGAATTTTCAGAAGAGCTAGAGAGAAAACTTTCTTACCTCATGGAAGAAGGAATTTCTGGTTTGATAATGTCCCCTGTCAGTGGATTGGAAAAAAGTATTATCTTCAAGAAATTTCTTGAAAAAATACCTGTTGTTTTCATAGATAGAACAATATCGGGTTTTGAGAATATACCTGTTGTTGAATCCAACAACTATCATGGAGGGTATCTCCTTGGTGAACATTTAAGAGAAGTGCACAATGCTGAAAAAGCGTTGTTCATTACAGAAGAAAATACCAGTATGTCCAGTGTTAGAGAACGATATGAAGGATTCAAAAAGGGATTCAGAAGGCATGTTGATATCCTGGAACTCAATCGTGTTGAGGATTTGAAAGAAATCTTACCGAAGGTTTTGGAGACCGAAAGATACGACTCTCTCTTCTTCTGTCACGATCTTTTAACCCTCTCTGGCATGTTCACCCTTCTAAGAAACGGTTACAGGATACCTGAAGATATCAAGGTTGTGAGTTTTGATGACAGGATCGTTACAAAATACGCTTTTCCGAAGATAACAACCGTAAGACAAAATTTTGAAGAGATGGGAAAGGTCGCTGCGTTGTTCCTTATAAAACTTCTGAGAAGGGAAAAAATACCAAAGAGTGAGCACATCCCTGTTGAACTGATCATTAGAGAATCCTGTGGCTGTTCTTTCAGTACATGAAATTAAGTATAATAATCCATAAGACCAGCAGCTGCTAGAAGCTGGAGGGATGGATGTGCTGGCGGTGGAAGTAGAAGATCTATCGAAGAGTTTTGGAGAGATTGAAGCTGTTAGAAATATCGGCTTCGAAATAAGGGAAGGAGAAATATTCGGTTTGATAGGGCCAAACGGAGCAGGTAAGACCACCACACTTAGGATAATCGCAACTCTCTTGAAACCGGACTTCGGTTCTGTTAAAGTGTTTGGCTACGATGTGCAGAGAGATGGTGAAAAGATCCGGGAGATAATAAGCTACCTTCCGGAAGATGCAGGAGCCTACAGGAATTTGACGGGAAGAGAGTATTTGGAATTCATAGCAAGATTTTTTGCAAAGAGAGGAAAATTTCACGAAATGGTGAAAAGAGGTGTAGAGATAGCAAAGCTCGGTGATAGGATAACGGATAAGATATCAACCTACAGCAAAGGAATGATGAGGCGACTACTAGTTGCAAGAACCCTCATGGTGAATCCCAAACTTGCGATACTCGATGAGCCCACCTCTGGTTTGGATGTCGTGAACGCCATAGAAGTTAGGAATATCATAAAAGATTCCACAATGGCTGGTACCACTATCCTTCTATCTTCTCACAACATGCTTGAAGTGGAGTTTCTGTGCGATAGGATCGCTCTGATGAACAACGGTAGGATCGTTGAGGCCGGCAAACCTGAAGAACTTAAAAGCAAGTACAACGCGAAAAACATAGAGGAAGTGTTCGTAGAGGTGGTAAAATGCTCGGAAATATAATAAAGAAAGAATTGAAGGAGCTTTTAACCCTCTCAACGTTGATTTTCATGATCTCTATAGCTTTCATGTATGCCATCATAGGACAATCCATAGGAAAAGCAGTTCATGAAACACCTCAAAAAGTGAATATCGGGATCGTGAATCTGGACAAAGGTTCCTTCGGTGAACTGATAGAGCATGTTTTGAAGCAATCTGCGAACGTGGTTTACATCGGAAAATCGGAGGAAGAAGGGTTGAGACGATTGAAGGAAAAGAACGGTGTTGCACTCATAGCGATACCGGAAGGTTTCACACAGAACATACTCTCAGGTAGGCAAGGAGAATTGGAGATCGTATGGATCATGAGAGGAACTGGGATAGCCGACTTGATATCCACAGGAAGAGTGCAAGGTGTACTGGGAATGATAAATCAGGAAATAGCGAAAAAACTCATGGAAAGGTATGGCGTGAAAGATCCAGAAGCCGTTTTGAATCCCTTCACACAAAAGGCTTTTACTATTTTGAAAGAGAAAAGGCTGAGCCTCTCACCGGCTCAAATCGGAGAGAAGATGTCTTCACAGACAACACTCACCTCCATCGTGATAATGATGCTCATACTGGGAGCTGGAGGATCCGTTATATCCTCTATGGGGCTGGAGAAAGAAAACAAAACCTTGGAAACTTTGTTGACCCTCCCCATTAAAAGAAGTCATATCGTTGTGGGAAAAATTGTCGCAGCGAGTATCGTGGGATTCATAATGGCGGTCATATACATGGTGGGATTCAGCTTCTATCTCAAGGGACTCGTTCCATCGTCTCCCACATCTGGTGTGGGAACAGATATAGGGTTGAATCTGCAGATGAAAGATTACACACTGTTTGGTATTTCCCTCTTCATCACACTGCTTGCAGGAATATCCCTTAGCATGATACTGGGCTTGTTCGCTGAGAATTACAAGAGCTCACAAATGCTCTCTTTCCCGATAGTTGGACTTGCAACGTTCAGTATGTTACTCACCATGTTCAAGGATCTTGATACTCTTCCAACTGTGTTGAAAATAGTAGCGTTTTTGATACCGTTCACACATCCGATGATCGCTCTGCGACTTCTCATGTTCGGTAAGATTCAGCTGGTTGTGTGGGGAATAGTGTACGTTAGTGTGTTCACAGGGGTGATCATTTTTATCATCACAAAGATCTTTAATTCCGACAGGTTAATCACCGGGAGAAAGAGACGAAGGGCAACTTCATGAGATCCTTTATCACTCCCTGAACCTGCTCGTACGATCTGGTCCTTGGATCCCTGATCAGGATCTCTTCAAGAACTTTGATGTCACCTGTGATGAAGAATTCTAAAGCCCACTTCATTCTCAAAATCCTGGGCATCAAAAACATCTTCTTTATTCTCTCAGTGAGATCCGGCTCTATTTTCTCAGGATGCAAACCTTTTTCATCGACAACTACTGGTACCTCCACTATCACATCGTCTGGTATACCCTCTATGATTCCTTCATTTGGTACATTTAGGATGAGTCTAGTTTTCTTTCCGTTCATCAAAGCGTTTATGAACGGTATGTGCTGTTCTCCACTCATTCCATCAGTTGTGAATATCTCAGGCCAAGCTTCTGTGAGCTTGATATTTGGATCCTTAGCGATCTCCATGAGCTTTCTCCTTGTTCTCCTTAACTCTTTATAGAACTTGGGTCTTTCCACTTCGTTGTCTATCCCTCCAAACTTTCCATACCATTTTTTCTTGGTTTCCAGGTTATAATGATATTTCCAGCTTCCGTTTCTTACAGTATCTCCGATCGGTAGCATTCCGTAGAATCTGTACATGTCTATCGCCGCTGGGCTTAGATCCACATCCCATGGATCCTTCGGTTCCCACATGGAAGATTTCTTTCCGATCCACTCATCGAGGATTGGATAAGCGTTTTTCCCTTTATATTCGAATCTGTTCAACCATATTCCATGGTTGACTCCCGCAACCTGCCAGTTGACTTCTTCAGGATTTAATCCCAACGTTTTGAAAACCTTAAACACACCCGAAAAACCATGGCAGAATCCCACGATTTTAACATCGGTGAACCTCCTGACAAGCTGGGTTATTTCAAAAACTGGATTTGCCGTCTGAAGAAGCCATGCATCTGGTGAATATTTTTCAATCGTCTTGGCTATGTTAAGACTCATTCTGAGATGATTATGGTTTGTGAGCGTGTAGTAATCCGATACCATGTTGAACTCTTGGCTGTCTATTCCCCTGTAGTACCCATGTTTCTCTCCAACTTCCCTTATGATCTCGTACTGTACGTACCCGTCCTCATGCTCTTTTGCTCTTGCAAGTGCTGTGTTTATGATAAAATCCGCCCCATCAACTGCTTTTTTAAGATCAGTTGTTTTTTCAAAAGAAAGATTTGCCCCCAATTCTTTTGTGTACCTTTTTGCAAGTTCATACACCGCTTCCAAGCGCTTTTCATCTATATCCATAAACGTAACGAGGCTTCCAGACAGTTCCTTGGTTTTTGCTAGATCTCCCACCAGTTTGATCGTATAGCGAACACTTCCCGCACCCACGAAGGATATCTTCAACATGATTCAACCTCCTTTTTGGATGACGAACTTAATCTTTATTGTAATAGATTTTTTCCTTTAGCAGGGAAGATCTCGAAAAGGAGAAAGTGATATAATCTTCACAAAGTGTTTGAGGAGGTGATTGAATGAAAGAATATGACCCGAAGATGATCGAACCAAAATGGCAGAAAATATGGGAGGAAAGAGGTGTTTTTAAAACCCCTCAAAGGTCGGAAAAGCCAAAGTACTATGCTCTCGTTATGTTCCCTTATCCATCAGGTACGCTTCACGTTGGTCATGTGAAAAATTACGTCATAGGGGATATAGTTGCGCGTTACAAGAGGATGAGAGGTTACAACGTCTTGCATCCATTCGGTTACGACGCTTTCGGGCTTCCGGCAGAGAACGCTGCGATTGAGCATAAGATTCATCCTGAGATTTGGACAAAGGGGAATATAGAGACCATAAGGAAACAGATAAAAAGGATCGGGATAAGCTACGATTGGGATAGAGAATTTGCAACCTGCGATGAAGAGTATTATAAATGGACCCAATGGATTTTCCTGAAACTCTATGAAAAAGGACTCGCTTACAAGAAAAAAGCGGCTGTCAACTGGTGTCCAAAATGTAAAACAGTTCTTGCAAACGAACAGGTGAAGGATGGGAAATGTGAAAGATGTGGAACACCGGTGACCATAAAACACCTTGAGCAGTGGTTCTTCAAGATAACGGATTACGCAGAAAGACTCCTAGAGGATCTTGATAAGCTTGAAGGATGGCCCGAACATGTGAAAATCATGCAAAGAAATTGGATAGGAAAGAGCGAGGGGGCCGAAGTTGAATTTCCCGTTGAAGGAACGGATATCAAGATAAAGATATTCACTACAAGACCGGATACTCTCTGGGGTGTCACTTTCATGGCTCTGGCACCCGAATCACCTCTCGTTGAGCAGATAGTGACGGAGGACAGAAAAGAGGAGTTGAAGGAGTTTCTAACGAGAATGAGCCAGCAGGATAGATACAAGAGAACAGCTGTCGGGGCTGAGAAAGAAGGTTTCTTCCTTGGAAGATACGCTATAAACCCTGTGAACAACGAGAAAGTTCCGATATACGTTGCGAACTACATACTTATGGAATACGGAACAGGTGCCATCATGGCGGTTCCCGCCCACGATCAGAGAGATTTTGAATTTGCAAAGAAATATGATCTTCCCATAAAGGTCGTCATACAACCAGAAGGGAAGGAATTGAAACCCGAGGAGATGGAAAAAGCGTACGAAGAACCTGGTATCATGGTGAATTCAGGACCATTCACAGGTGTCAAGAGTGAAGAGGGTATCAAAAAGGTTATCGACTGGCTTGAAGAAAAGGGAATAGGGAAGAGATCTGTCCAGTACAAGTTGAGAGATTGGCTCATCTCCAGACAGAGGTACTGGGGTGTTCCCATTCCCGTGGTCTACTGCGAAAAATGTGGTATCGTTCCGGTACCAGAGGATCAGCTTCCTGTTGTGCTTCCAAAGGATGTGGAATTTTTACCAACAGGACAATCCCCACTTCAGTTCCATGAAGAGTTCAAAAAGACAAAATGTCCCGTTTGCGGTGGGCCTGCAACAAGGGAAGTCGACACCATGGATACCTTCGTTGATTCGTCTTGGTACTATCTGAGATACGTGAATCCTCGTGATGACGAAAAACCTTTTGACACGGAGGATGTGAATTACTGGCTTCCCGTAGATCAATACATAGGTGGGGTGGAGCATGCCGTTCTCCATCTTCTCTATTCAAGATTCATAACGAAAGTTCTTCACGACCTTGGCTACCTGGATTTTGAAGAGCCTTTCACCAACCTCTTCACCCAAGGGATGATATACAAAGATGGTGCGAAGATGTCGAAATCCAAGGGAAACGTGGTCTCTCCAGATGACATGATAGAGAAATACGGGGCCGATACTCTGAGAATGTACATCCTCTTCATGGCTCCTCCTGAGAAAGACGCTGAATGGAGCGATGCAGGTATAGAGGGGATACATAGATTCGTGAAAAGACTTTGGAATACGCTCCAAAGGATTATGCCCATTGTGAAAGATGTGAAAATTGAGAAGGTCTCAGTTAAAACACCGAAGGAGAGGGAGCTCAGAAGGAAACTCCATGCCATGATAAAGAAGATAACCGAAGATATAGAAGGTGGTTTCAAGTTCAACACGGCAATAAGTGGACTTATGGAGCTTCTGAACCATCTCGTGGATTATTTGAACACCGTTCCTGAAAGTGAATGGAACAAGCATCTTTTAAGAGAAATAGCCGAGAAGATGGTTTTGATACTGTCGCCGTTCGCACCCCATATGGCCGAAGAATTGTGGCAGGATATGGGAATGAAAGGCCTGGTTGTGGAGCAATCGTGGCCGAGTTACGATCCAGAGGCTCTCAAAGTCGAGGAGGTCGAAATAGCTGTTCAGATAAATGGAAAGATAAGGGATAGGGTCATGATACCTGTGGATGCCGATGAAGAGACTGTGAGAAAACTCGTCCTTGAGAGGGAAAGAGTAAAAAGGTATCTGAATGGGAAGGAACCAAAGAAGTTTTTCTACATTAAAGGAAGATTGGTGAACATCGTGGTATGAGGGGAGGGAATGTGATGAAGATACCTAAACCTGTTTCAAAAAGGCTTTCCATGTATTACCGGTGTCTTGAGAAGTTAAAAGACGAGGGAATAGATGTCGTATCATCCAAGGAACTTGCAGAAAGGCTAGACATAAAACCGAGTCAGGTAAGAAAGGATCTATCATATTTTGGAGAGTTCGGGAAAAGAGGTGTGGGGTACCACGTTGATTTCCTTATTGAAAATCTAGAGAAGATCCTTGGTATCAAAGAGGAATGGAACATAGCCATAATTGGTGCTGGAAATATAGGAAGAGCGTTGAGTAATTACGTGGGATTGAGGGAGAAAGGATTCAAAATAGTTGCAGTGTTTGACAAAGATGATGGAAAGGTTGGGAAAGAAATAGCAGAAGGTATAAAAGTGCTTCATATAAAGGATCTAGATAGAGTGGTCAAGGAAAAGAACGTGAAAATAGGTATAATAGCGGTTCCAGCCAATGTCGCTCAGGAAGTGGCTGAAGCTTTGGAAAAAGCTGGAGTATCCGGTATCCTGAATTTCGCACCCATAAAGATAAAAGCTTCCATTCCCGTGGAAGAAGTCGATATATCCTCTTCTTTAAGGACCTTAACCTTTGAGATAATTAGGAAACATTCAACGAAGGGGAAGAAATGATGGAGTACGACATTCTGATTGAAGTAGCAAAAGAGGATGTCCACATTTTGAATTACGTTTTGGAAGTGGAAGAAAACGTTATGAACATAAGAAAGTACGAAGATGGGATACTCAGAATAATTGTTCCTGAAGATTTGAAGGAAGAAGCTCTAAAGCTTCTTGAAGGTGTTAAAGAGATCGTCGATCTTAAAATAGTATCGATCAGAAAGAACGAGGGAAGTGCATGAGAGGATTTTTAAACCTTTTAAAACCTAAAGAGTGGAAGAAAAGCATCTTTGAGATAGACTTTGAGGACCTTCTGTCAAGGGGATTCAGAGTTTTTATATTCGATTACGACAACACCCTAGTCCCGTGGAGAGCGAGAAGGGTTTCTGAAGAGATCTCAAAGATCATTGAGGACCTTTCAGAACGAGCAACGGTTATAGTCGCATCCAACGGGAAAGAGAAAAAAATCGAAGGTTTGAAGTGTAAGATAATCTGGCGAGCGAGGAAGCCGTTCGCTAAGAAGTTGAGAAAGTTTTTAGAAGAAATTGGAATCGATCAGGGTGAGGTTGTTGTTATCGGTGATCAGATATTCACCGATGTTTTTTTTGGAAATCGCATGGGCTTTTACACCATAAAAGTTGAACCGATTTCAGAAAAGGAATTTTGGGGAACAAAGATCTTGAGACTTCTGGAGAGATTAGTCTTTCCATTCATACGATGATCAGGAGGTGGTTCTTTGAAGTGTAAAAAATGTGGAAGAGAAGCGATAGTTAAGCTCAGGCATTACAACCTAGCTCTTTGCAGGGAACACTTCATTGAATTCATAGAGGGAAGGGTGGAGAAAGCTATAAAAAAATTCAAGATGTTTAAAAAGAGTGATAAAGTGTTGGTTGCGGTATCTGGTGGTAAAGATAGTGTATCCCTCTGGCATATACTCGTAAAACTCGGATACGAAGCCGATGGCCTTTTCATAAGAACGGGTAAAGAAGGCCTTATAAAAATTGCAGAGAGAATCGTGGAAGAAAATGCGAAGATTTTGGAGAGAAAACTCATAAAAATCGATGCCACAGAATATTTTGAAGGTTTGTCCACAGGAGAGATAGCAAAGATCTTGAGAAGGCCCGTTTGCTCTATTTGTGGAACTGTCAGAAGGTATCTCATGAACAAGGTTGCATACGAGGAAGGATACGATGTTGTCGTTACAGGGCACAATCTGAGTGATGAGGCAACTGTTCTTTTTGGAAACATATTGAATTGGCAGATAGGATACATTTCGCGCCAATGGCCTTATCTTCCAAAAACTCATGAGAAATTCGTTCCCAAAGCAAAACCCCTGGTTCTGAACTACGAGGAAGATATAAGACTCTATGCAAGAGTTACAGGTATAAAGTTCTTGGATACAGCCTGCCCTTTCTCCCTCGATGCCACCACGACGGTTTACAAATCCTACCTTACGGATATGGAAAAAAAGCAACCTGGTATAACCATAAGGTTCTTCACAGGGTTTCTGAGAAACAAGAATAAAACCTTCTCTGCTGAAGAAGAGGATTTAAAGCTCAAAGAGTGTAAGGTTTGTAGATATCCAACCACAGAAGAGGTATGCTCTTTCTGCAGGTTAAGAGGGAAGGTTGCCAAAGTCGTTTCAAAAACATGAGGTTAGGATTGACTTAAAAGTTGTTAAAATCATTAACTCATGAGATGGATTGGCTTGACACATATATATGCAATTTGTATAATTATGAAAGGAGGTGAGTAGGATGGGAAACGGATACAGAGGAGGTAGAGGTTATGGAAGAGGATGGGGATGGAGATATGGCGGATTCGGTGGATGGGGACCTCCATGGGGATGGGGATACGGTTGGGGCTGGATGGCTCCACCAGGTCCACCATCTCCCGAAGAGGAAAGGGATATGCTCCTGGACTATAAAGCATTCCTTGAAGAAGAGTTGAAGTACGTTGAGGAGAGATTAAAACAGATTGAAGAAGAATTGGGGAGGTGAGTACAATGCCGTTCCTCGATGGTACAGGACCCCTCGGCCTTGGCCCCATGACTGGAAGAGGAATGGGACCTTGTAGATGGATATACGGTAGATACTATGGATACGGATACGCACCGTGGTGGAACGTCTTCACGCCCTGGAGATGGGGCTGGGGTGGCCTTGGCCTCGGATGGAGATGGAGATGGAGAGGTGGCTGGGGCTGGAGAAGAGGATGGGGCTGGTGGTGGTAATAAATAGCGGGGGATTCCCCCGCTTTTTTGAAGCAAAGGAGGAAGCAACGTGAAGATAACAGTTCTGAGCGGAAAAGGAGGAACTGGAAAGACCACCATTTCAACAAATCTTTCTTGGATCCTTTCGGAAAAGATGAAGGTGCAGCTTTTGGACACAGATGTCGAAGAGCCAAATACTCATTTGTTCTTCAATATAGAGTTTCAGGAAGAGATACCTGTAAACATAATGATACCTGTCGTGGATAAGGATAAGTGCATTCTCTGTGGGGAATGCGCAAAGGTTTGTCAATTCGGAGCGATTGCTGTTTTTCCAAAGGCAGTCATGGTTTTTGAAAATCTCTGTCATGGTTGCGGGGCTTGTTCTTTGATCTGTCCAACGAAAGCTATAGATGAAAAACCGAAAAGAATCGGTGTTATCAGGCTCGGAAGGATAAATGGTAACTTGCTATATGGTATGGGATTGATGGATCTTGGAGAGCCAAGTGGAGTTGGGATAATAAGGGAATTGAAAAAAAGAATGGACGACTCTGCCGATGTTGTGATCATAGATGCACCCCCTGGAACGTCGTGCCCTGTGGTTGAATCACTGAGGGGGACGGATTTTGCAATCCTTGTGACCGAATCCAGCCCTTTTGGGCTTCACGATTTGAGGATGGCGGTTGAAGTTGTCAGAACCATGGAGATACCTATGGGTGTCGTCCTGAACAAATACGATTCGTCTTTCAGGGAGATGGATGAGTACATAAAGAAAGAAGGTTTGAAAGTTCTCATGAGGATACCCTTCGATAAAAAGATCGCTTATCATTACTCAAAAGGGGAACTGTTCACAAAATATATAAGTGGATGGCGCGATAAATTCTGGAGGATGTATGAGGAGATCAAGGAGATGATTGGATGAAACAGATCGCTGTGGTCAGTGGAAAAGGAGGAACGGGGAAAACAACCCTTGCAAGTTCTCTTGCGTTTCTCCTTGAAAATCACGTCATAGCGGATTGTGATGTCGATGCCCCCAACATGCACCTCATACTCAATCCTTCAGTTGAGAGTGAGGAAGAATTCGTTGGAGGAAAAAAAGCTGTCATCATAGATGAAAAATGTATAAGGTGCGGTGTTTGTGAGAACATCTGTAGATTCGATGCGATATATGTCAGGGATGACGGGTCTTATTATGTGGATAAATTCGCATGTGAGGGATGTTCAGCCTGCGTCATAGCATGTCCAACGAACGCGATAGAGCTCGTCGATGAGGTAGCGGGATCTGTATACACTTCGAAGACAAAAGTTGCTCCCATGGTTCACGCTCTTTTGAGGCCAGGAGAGGAAACTTCCGGGAAATTGGTAGCGGAAGTTAGAAAGAAAGCTTTGGAGGTAGCCAAAAACGAAAAGAAAGATTACGTGGTGATAGATGGAGCGCCCGGAGTTGGATGCCCTGTCGAATCGACTGTGGTTGGTGTGACTTACGTTATCGTGGTCGCGGAACCCACATCATCAGGGCTTCACGATATGAGAAGGATCGTCGAAGTTCTTGAGCAACTACGGAGGAATTTTGGTGTTGTAATAAACAAGTACGATATCAACATGGATAAAACGAGAGACATAGAGAACTTTTGTGATGTGAAGGGTATAAGGATATTGGGTAAGATACCTTTTGATGAGAAGGTTCAAACGGCAAACGTTATGGGAATTCCCGTTGTGAAAATAGACGGAAGCCCTGCAGCCTCAGAGATAAAAAAGATATATCGAGAGCTCCTTAGGATACTGGAAGGGGGGCTTCAAGGATGAAAGTTGCTCTTCCTTTGAAAGGCGACAGTCTCGATTCGCCGGTGAATGATAGATTCGCAGAATCAGAGTACTTTTTGATCTACGATACTGAGACTGGAAACAGCAAGATTGTGCCGAACAGGTATAAAGGTCTCAGCGGGATGGGGCCTAAAGCTGTACAGATACTGAAAGACAATGGCGTTCAAGCAGTCATAACTTTCGATGTGGGGCAAAACGCCTGCAATGTTTTAAAATCAGAGAACGTAGAGATCTTCGTGGCTGAATCAAAGGATCCCACTGAGAATCTGAAGAAATTCAAAGATAATAAGCTGAGGAAGATGTGACATGTTCAAGTACGTTTATGGACCCGTTCCATCGAGAAGATTGGGAGAATCCTTAGGAATCAGTCCCATTCCATTCAAAACATGTGATTATTCTTGTGTTTATTGCCAGCTTGGAAGAACAACGAAATTAACCGTGGAAAGGAAAGAATATTTTCCTTTAGAAGATATCATCGACGAGTTGAAAGAGAACGTGAAGCTGTTTTCTTTTGACACCGTTACCGTCGTTGGTGAGGGTGAACCAACACTCTATTCAAGAATCGGAGATTTAATAGCCAACATAAAGGAGCTCACAACCAAAAAGTGCGCTGTGATAACCAATGGATCACTACTTTGGAATGAAGATGTACGAAAAGAGCTCATGAAGGCAGATATTGTTCTTCCATCACTTGACGCCTGGGATGAGGAAAGTTTCAAAAAGATAAACAGACCACATGGATCTTTGAATTTTGAGAAAGTTGTGGAAGGTATGATAACCTTTAGGAAAGAATACAAAGGTGAGATCTGGCTCGAAGTCATGTTGGTTTCCGGTTTGAACGATTCGGATGAAAACCTTTTGAAAATAGCCAATTGGATCGAGAAAATAAAACCAGATAGAGTCTACATAAACGTTCCTGTAAGGCCCCCTACAGAATCCTGGGTTAAGATTCCCGATATGTCCAGAATAAGGAAAGCAGAAAAGATCTTAAAGGGTGTCTTCATGGGAAAGATACCTCAAGGGGAATTTTATTCAAGTCTTGAAGACACTCTCGATGCGATAATGTCTATAATAAGAAGGCATCCGATGAGCTATAACGAGGTCACCAGTTTTTCAAAAGAGAGAGGGGAAAACGTAGAAGAAGTTTTAGGAAGACTTAGAGAAAACCCAAATGCGGAGGTAGTGAAAATAGGCGATAAGGAGTTCTTCAGATACAAGAAGAGGTGAAAATCTTGATTCTGGTCGATCCTTCCAAAACGATCCCGGTCTCTGTAACAGGGAGTTATTGTCCTTTAAATTGCCCTCATTGCAACGGAAAGTACCTTTCTCATATGGTAAAACCAAAGGAAATGGAAGCCTACATAAAAAAGGGTTACCGGAGTTTCCTTATAAGCGGTGGGATGCTTCCAAACGGTGAAATTCCCTTCAAACCTTTCCTGGATCTCTTCAGAAAATTAAAGAGGGAATACAAACTCTTCTACAATTTCCATGTGGGGTTTCCCAAGAGATTTCCAGACGAGGTCGACGAGTTGGCAGACGTTGTATCCATGGATTTTTTCGGGGATCAAGAGATTTTAAAGAAGATCTACTCCCTAACAAGAGACTTGAATGATCTAATTTCATTCGCTTTAACGTTTTCAAAACCTGTTGTACCTCACGTGACCGTGGGTATCTACAAAGGAAAGTTAACTCACGAGCCCAACACCTTGGAGATCCTCTCAAGACATTTCGATACCATCGTCTTGAACGTTTTCATTCCAACCCCAGGTACTCCTTTCGGTGCTTTCCCTCCTCCAGATATCAAGGATGTGAAGGAAGTTTTCAAAAAAGCAAGAAAACTTTTCAAACGGGTTATCTTAGGATGCATGCAACCGAGAGGAAGTTACAGGAAGCGTCTTCAAGAAGAGGTGAAAGATCTCGTGGATGTTATTGTAAAACCGGTTATAAAAGTAGAAGGAGAAAAATTCGAGGGATGTTGCGCTTTTTTAGCGATTGAATTGAACGAATACAACCGAATTTCCATGTCGAAAATATGGTTGCAAAATGAGTGACATAATGGTTAAAATAATATTATGAGGTGAGATCTTTTGCTGAGGGTCCTCATCTCACCATGGGGAAATTTCAAAGTTTGGAGAGAAACAACCTATCTCTTCAATGGGAGGAAATTTCCTGCCAAATCCACTCTTCCAGTTATCAAAGAAGAGATTAAGCCTGATGCTTCGTTCATAATACTTCCAGATACTCTGACAGAATCTTTTGAAAACTACAAAGCAGTTGTGACGCATGTTAAAAACGAGGGATATTCGTTCCTAAAAGAACTTGGTGTGAAAGATGTGGAAATAATCGTCGCTCCGGGAAGCGGTAGCTTTCAAAATGGAAGGTTTATAGGAGATATGATGGACTTTTACAACATTGTCCTTTATGAGCTGTCAACAAAGCTCCCCAAAAGTGATCTGGAGGTTCATCTTGACGTAACACATGGCCTCAACTACATGACACTCATGACCTACAGGGTTGTCAAGGAAATATTAGAAACAATGGGTATATATAAAAAGGTTTCTCTGATCGTTTACAACTCTGAACCACCTATCCAAGATCAAATCACAAACGTTCACATTGTTGAAAAGGCAAATTTGTTTTTTAGGCCTTCAGATGATTACATATCTTCGAAGATACATCTTTTGGATCTCTATACGATCGAGAAGACAAAGGAAAACTATAGAAAATTGAATGAAGAGGAATTGCATTTTTCTAAAAGTATAGTTAAACGCTGTAGAAAAATGTGGAACGCATGGATGGCTTCTCTCTATTTTGGCTTCCCACTGGTTTTCACAACTTTTTTCCCAGAATCCAATGATGTGAAAAGAGTTATAGATGATACTCTAAGAGTCTATAAAAATCACATAGAAATCAAGGATAACACCATAAAGAGAAATCTCAAATTTGGAGACGAATTCAAGATCGTTTTAAAGCTTCATATGTTGATAAATTTGGTCCCTAAGATCAAGAAGAATACATTATCCATACAAGAAATCAGAGAAATCGGAGAGAAAATCTTGGATCAAAGGGCTAAAGCATTTCTTGAGAGAGAGCTGAACAGCATAGAAAAGGAAGCTATCGATTGTTCAAATCGTAACATCACGTTCGATTGGAAACCCCTCAGATGTTTACTGAAAATACCCACAAGTGAGGTTATTAAAAGAAACTTTATGGCCCATGCTGGCCTTGAATGTAACATCACGGAAGTGAAGTTGGAAAAAGCAAATTCGAGAGAAAAAGTAAAGTACAAGACCTTCCTCAGATATAGTGAGGATAAGAAAAGCACAATTCCAGAATTAGTAGAACAGATGATTTTTGGCTAATGATAAGGAGGGATCGATTTTGAACGATGTTGAGCTTCTCGCTTTATGCTCCTTTCTTCACGATGTGGGGAAACTCGTTTTCAGGGCTGGAAGAAAAGGGGAAAGGCATTATGAAGAAACATACAATATCTTGAAAGAATTCTTACCAGAAGACGTGGCAGAAATAGCATCTCATCACCATGAATCAAGGAATACTCCCCTTGAATGGAAGCCATCAGCTCTTAGTGGTAAAAAGAAAATACTTGCCGAGATAATATCACAGGCAGACAACATCAGCTCAGCTCTCGAAAGGGAAGATGAAGAGAAGGGGACCAGTCGTAAGATGGTGAACATATTCTCCACTCTAAGAAATGGAAAACGTAGAGAAATAGATTATTCAAAAGAAGATATTGAAAACTTCCTTCAAACCCTGAAAGCACTATTCTCTTCCATGAAAGTTGAAAAAGTACCTTTTGGCTTTCTTGACATCATATCTCGAGCCTTCCTCATAAATATCCCCGAGACAACCATGAGCGGTCCTGTGGAAACTTCGTTGTATTCTCATCAGAAGTTGACAGCCGCTTTTGCCGTTGCGATCTATCACTACCTCTTGGAGAAATACGAAGACCTGAAAAATTTCCCCTTTGGTAAGGTTTCAGAAAACGAGAAATGCTTTTTACTTCTGGAGATAGACATATCAGGTATACAAAAATTTCTCTATCATGTTGGTATGAAAAAAGCTTTGAGATTTCTGATGGGAAGATCTTTTTTCATAAGCCTATTAACCTCTCTGATAAAGGAAGACCTCATAAGAGAACTTCACGTGACCGATTTCAATTTTCTGGTAACAAGTGGGGGGTTCATCTTAAGTGTCCTTCCAAACACACGAGGTGTAAAAGATATTCTCAAGAAGATCCAGGATAGATACACCAGGTCCATCTTTTTCCTAACAGATGGAAACCTTTCGCTTCACTTCGCATCTGTTGAGTTCTCTCCAAGCGATACCAAAAACTTCAAGAAAGTGTCAGAAGATTTAATGAAAAGGATGGAAAGGAGCAAGCAATTACCCTTCAGGGATCAGTTTGAAGAGATGTTCAACTATCAGTTCAATGATGAAGGTGAAATATGCGATCTATGTGGCTTCAGTAGAATGAGGATACATCTTTTCGAAAAAAGATGGGACACCCTGGTGATCGATGGGAAAAAATACAGGCTATGTGAACTTTGCTCCTTCATGAACGATGTCCTAGAAAGATTGGGAGAAGGAAAAGTGTACCTCTCAAGGAATGAGGAATGGAATGTGGGCAGAGGGGATATCTTAATTTATGTGAAAAGCATCGAGGATCTTTTAAATGAAAATCCCAAAGATCTCCTTAGTGGTATCAGATCGTTTCATCATATACCTTACGAGCTGGGATACGAAAGTAAAGAATTCGACGTCATTGCTAAAAGTGGGCCAGGGGCCCCTTTTCTTGCTTACATGGCCATGGATATGGATGATGTTGGGAAATTAATAGAAGAACTGATGAGTGGAAAACCCTCTCTTTCCAGATTTGCGGAGTTTTCCATAAGACTAGATACTTTCTTTAGGAGCGAAGTTTCCAAAATCGTGAGAAGCGATATAGAAGAACCAAAAAGGCTTTGGAACAGAATCGAGAAAAAACCCGATAAATTCATACTCTACGTCGGAGGGGATGATCTCATAGTCGTTGGCCACTTTTCAGCGATCATCCCTCTTGCTTTCAAAATTGAAGAAAAGTTCAAAGAGTTCTTTGCAAATGAGAACATAACGATATCTTCAGGAATATCGATCGTACCAAGAAATTACCCTGTTCGAATCGCAGTTGAGCGTGCACAGAATAACCTGGAACTATCAAAAAGAAATGAGAAAGGAAAGATAACTGTTTTCAGAAAAACATTCAATTTCTCGGACGATTTTTGGAAAATCTTAGACTTATTTTCTGAACACATAAATCTTGGTGGAGAAACGCTGTTTCTTTTCAATGTGAACGATCCTGAGAAAAACAGTTTAATAAGAAGAACCACCCTTTGGAAGATTCTATGGATCCTCTCCCAAGAAGCAGTAAAGGCTCAAGAGAAAGTCAAAAAAATCGTTACGCTTCGATACACAATATCCAGAATTTTCGAGAGGATTGTGAAGTCAGCAAAAGAGGAAGAAAGGGGAAGATTGTATAAGTGGTATAAAGAATTTCCTAAGTTCTTTGTAGGGAAGGCACACTCTGATCTTGTGCTCTCCACTTTGGAGTATCTTGAACTTTTGAGCAGAAAGGAGGAGAGAGAATGACCTTTTTGAGCATGGATTTTAAAAATGTCGAAAAACAAGCTCAAAGTATTGTCGAAGAACTCTCAAAGTTCAAAGGAGACAGTCAGGGGTACTCCAGTTTCATCAGAAATCTATATGACATCGTGAGAAGAATCGACTATGAGGAGAAAAATAATGCTAGTATCATCAAAGCGAAAATACTGCTTTTGTACCATATATCGAGAAAAATGGATAAGAAAAAAGAAGAGGAGAAAAAAACGCTGGAAGAGCTAAGGAAAGTACTCATCGGTGCTTGCGATGAGATGATCGAAGCAAAGGATAAGAAAAAGGAAGTCGTCGATAAACTGAAGATATTCCTTCAAGCTCTTATAGCCGGCATGAAATACAGAGAAGTGATGAATTCCGTATCGCGTGGGAGGTAGATAGTATGTGTGCTGAAGCTTCTTTCAAAACAGGGAAAATCCTCGCAAAAGTTGTCTTGAATTACAAGATAGAAGCATTAACTGGGATACATATAGGAAGTTCCAAAGAGACATTCGAAATTGGAGATGTTGACAACCCGGTCGTGAAGGATCCAATAACGGGGGAGCCGTATATACCTGGCAGCAGTTTGAAGGGTAAAATGCGATCTCTTCTTGAAAAGAAATACTTCACGATTAGTGAGAATAAAAATGCAATTGTGTTCTTCAACAAGGAATATCATTCCTGTCAAGAGGAACATTGTCCTATTTGCTCTCTTTTTGGTGCATCCGTGACAAATCCTCCAAGACCAGGTAGGGTGATTGTGAGGGATGCGTTTCTTGATGATGATAGTGTGAAGACTTTAAAGAAAATGGACATACCAGGTTTCACAGAGATCAAATACGAAAACGCTATAAACAGGTTGACAGCAAAGGCCAATCCAAGGCAGATGGAGCGAATACCGAGAGGAGTTAAATTCGATGTTGAAATAGTCTATGAAGTGGACGATGAGGAATTATTTAAAATCAACCTTCCATGGCTTTTTGATGGTATAAGGCTCCTTGAGTTGGATGGAATAGGTGGAAGTGTATCGAGAGGCTATGGTAAAGTGAAATTTGAGCTTATGAATGCTAAAGTGTACAAGATAACCAAAGAAGGAATAACAGAAAAGGATTTCGAAGTAAAGGAAAAAGACACCAGCGAAATCGTGAAAGAAATGAGGGAATACATATTTAAAAATGCTGAGGAGTGATAACCTTGTACCTAGTGAAGATGTACTTTCACTCTCCTGTGATCGTAGGGGGAGAACAAATTGGGGGTTATCATAAAAAACTCATGAACTACATTCCCTCTGATAGATTGTTTGCAGAGATCTACACCTCATATATCGAGGCATGGGGAGAAGTCTTTGATGCAAATAAACTCATTCTTTCATCAGCCTTCCCATTTATAAAGGATAAACTTTACATTCCTATCTCACGCCTAGCAGGAGGAGTTAAAGGTTTTATACAAAAAGAGGAAGCTCCAAGGATGATTGAAAAAGCTCTCAAAGGAGGAAACATTGAAAAAAGCTATGTTGAAAAATTCCATGAAGATCTCAACAGACATTTTGTATCGGTTGTAAGGCCACGGGTCAGAATAGGGCGAATGAACAACGAACCGGAGCTTTTCTTCAGCGAGGAGCTTCACATATCCAGAGAGAGTGGCTTTTACTTTTTCATCGATCATCCCGAGATTGAAAAGATACTAACATCCCTCGAATACAGGGCAATAAGTGGCTGGGGAGGAAGAAGGAAGAGTGGCTATGGGAAATTCTCTATAGAGTATGAAAAATACTCTATGGATAGGGAAAAATCGGAGTATTTCATACTCCTTTCTCGATGGATACCGTCGAAGAGCGATTCAACGGGGGAAGGCCTGTTTCTTCTTAGTTACAGTCTGGGGCTGGATTCGGGATGGAACATTTCAGATTCCAAAAAGAAAAGAAGAAGAGTTTTCGTATCTGAAGGTGCGATTTTTTCGAGGAAACGAACGGGACTAGCTGTGGCTGCCAACATTCAGGGAACGATAATAAGGGAAAACAGCATATTGAGGTATTACAAACCATTTCTTTTACCCTTAGAGGTGAAAGAATGAGGGTGAGGTTAAAAGTTTTGACACCTGTACACATAGGTTCTGGTGAAACATTAAGTAGGATGGATTTCGTTCTTAGAGATGGAAAGGTCTTCGTTCTCGATTGGGCGAAAATAGCGGATCATTTCGATTACAAAACGGTAGAACTGCTTCTTTTATCCAAAAATCTTGAAAATTTCTTTCAAAAGGTAAGGATTGAAGGATTTTCGAAGTACTCTATGAGATTCTCCTCTAATAAAACGCTCCAGCGAGAAATCCGTTGTGCCATAAGGGATCCACTATCAAAGGATCTGTACATTCCTGGATCCTCAGTTAAAGGAGCCATTGTGAGGCAACTTCTCATGGAATTTCTAAAGAACGAAAAAAAGTTTCTGGAAAAGATAGTAAGGGTCGTTAGGAATAGCGGTAGGAAATTGAACTGGTCGGTGAATTTCACAAAATTCGATAAGGAAATAGAGGGTAATATAAGTAGCTACGAGCAGTTGATGGGTCACAGCATAGTGATATCTGATTTCTTTCCAAAAAGAAGGTGTACAGGTGTGGTCGAAAAAATCACAATACACTTACCAAAAAGAAACATCCATGTATATGCAGAGGTGATACCTGAAGGAACGATTTTGGAAGGAGAAATAACCTTGAGGAAAGATTTTGGGAAGGTCTTTGCGGAGTTTTTTTGTGAGGTGTTTGATATTAAAAAAATACCGGATTTTCCGAAAGATGAGAAAGAGTTACTGAAAAAAGTTGGGAAGTTTCAGTTGGGATATGGAACTGGTTTTAAAAATTTCACAATTTGGGATATTTTGGACGAAAACTCAAAACGTAAAATTTTGAAAATCCTGAAAATTAAGGTAAAGGATCCAGGAGATTTCCCAGTGAGTTTTAAAGAGGTGGAAAGACTTCGCGAAAGATTAGGTCTAGTAGAGATATACGAGGTGGTGTGATGCATATTAAGCTATTTATGAGAGCTAAGAATTTAGAGGTTCCTGTATTTTACAGGGCAATGCTTCAGGGGTTTTTCTACAATCATATGGATGATTTCCTTGGAACTTTCATACACGAAGAAGGTTTTGTATTCGACAGAAGAACTTATAAACTTTTCTCCTTCAGTAGGATATTCTCCAAGGGCACACCAGTTTATGATGAAAAAAGAAAAATTCTCATCTTTAATGGAGAAATATGGGTGGTCTTTTCATCCCCGATCTACGATCTGATAAGGAGCATCGAGAAAAACATTTTAGAAAGAGGGTTCATCACATTAAATGGTAGGGCGCTTGAAGTTTTTAAGATAACGAAGAGAAGTTACATGATAGATAAAGAAGATGTTAAAATAAAGACTCTCTCCGGTATCACTTGTTACACCACACAAAACGGAAAAAGGTATTTCTTCGAAGTTGGTGGAAAAGAATGGAACGATATGATAACTTTGAATCTGAAGAATAAATATAAAATTCTCTACGGGCAGGAAATAGATGGAGATGTGGAAATGGAACCCATAAATGTTTCAAAGAAGGTAACAAGGTATTCCCCGCATTCTAGAGACATATACGAGGAATGGATGGGAGTTTTCAAAATAAAAGGTCCAAAAGAGCTCATCCAAGTAGCTATCGATGCAGGAATCGGTCCTAAGAATTCCGCAGGTTTTGGATGTGTAAAGCCCATTTCGTGAACCTCCAATAGCGTAAAAAACCTGGGGGGTCGACGAAAAATTTAGAAAGACAGATAATCCCTTTTACAACTGTGATATCATTGTATTTGGGATCCCAAAAAGCACTTTCTTAACAAAATCATCCTTTTTCATTTTTCAGTTCTTTACTGAAACTTATGGGTTTTGATTGTTCCTATAAGGGATGGAAATAGATCCCTTATCTTGCACCAAAGATCCTTGTACCATGTTTTGATTGTTCCTATAAGGGATGGAAATTCCTTTTGATTTGTGGTTTTGCTTCTGCAAGCTCCAGTTTTGATTGTTCCTATAAGGGATGGAAATAAAATGATGTACACGTAAGCGATAGCATGGATTTGAGTTTTGATTGTTCCTATAAGGGATGGAAATACTCTTCGATCATCTCTTCTAGATATGGTTCGATCCCGTTTTGATTGTTCCTATAAGGGATGGAAATCGTCTCTGATATAGTCTACAACATCTGCATAAACTTGTTTTGATTGTTCCTATAAGGGATGGAAACACGACGTCAGAATCGACTTTTCCTGCCCCTTCTTCTTCGTTTTGATTGTTCCTATAAGGGATGGAAACTGGGATCTTGCCCCAAGACTCCCCAAAACATCACAAAGTTTTGATTGTTCCTGTAAGGGATGGAAACTCCATTTTTCTCTCTGCTATTACATGCTCCGAATCCTGTTTTGATTGTTCCTATAAGGGATGGAAACAGAGAATTCCCCTGAAATGACTCCTCGAACGGTAAAGTTTTGATTGTTCCTATAAGGGATGGAAACAATAAATACTTGACTACGTCTTTTAGTGCACTCTCGCCCGTTTTGATTGTTCCTATAAGGGATGGAAACTTTACAATAACTTCTTCTACATCACCAAATAAAGTTTCGTTTTGATTGTTCCTATAAGGGATGGAAACCAAAGAAGATCATCGGGAGTCACAACCCATTCTCTCGTTTTGATTGTTCCTATAAGGGATGGAAACTAAACACCTTGTAAAACAAAATATTTCGTCCTGCCTGTTTTGATTGTTCCTATAAGGGATGGAAACTGAGGAACGCACAAGAAAGAAAGTTGGGATCGATATGTTTTGATTGTTCCTATAAGGGATGGAAACCAATAACTTTTGGAAATGCTTGCAACATTATCTCTTGTTTTGATTGTTCCTATAAGGGATGGAAACACAAAAAGTTTGTGTGTCTCTCCCCATACATGATTCGGTTTTGATTGTTCCTATAAGGGATGGAAACTTGAAAGAATCATGAAGAATTACGGTGAGGATATCAAGTTTTGATTGTTCCTATAAGGGATGGAAACACTGAGTAATAACAAAAATCAGTGTCGTCTCCCTCATAGTTTTGATTGTTCCTATAAGGGATGGAAACCACTCTCGAAGTATTTCTTTAGCATTTCCTGAAACGTGTTTTGATTGTTCCTATAAGGGATGGAAACCACCCAAGCCTTTTTGAAGGGGTCCCACTGAAACCCGTTTTGATTGTTCCTATAAGGGATGGAAACGGCGATCCTGTGAACGATTATGACGCGGCAAATAAAGTTTTGATTGTTCCTATAAGGGATGGAAACACACTGTGTGCCACACTTCTCCTTTCATCTGACCTGCGTTTTGATTGTTCCTATAAGGGATGGAAACTTATTTGGCATAACACAGAAACTGATAAGTATGAAATGTTTTGATTGTTCCTATAAGGGATGGAAACAGAACAAAATCTGCCAACTTCCTCTCGAATACGTCGTGTTTTGATTGTTCCTATAAGGGATGGAAATGCTAAATTTCTTCGAGATTGAGGAGCGAGGAGGTTTGTTTTGATTGTTCCTATAAGGGATGGAAACTTGAAAGAATCATGAAGAATTACGGTGAGGATATCAAGTTTTGATTGTTCCTATAAGGGATGGAAACAAATAGTAAGCTACCGCTAACCTGAAGACGTGTTCTGTTTTGATTGTTCCTATAAGGGATGGAAACTCTTGCTGGAGAAACAAACAATCCAGCTCCTCTAAAGAGTTTTGATTGTTCCTATAAGGGATGGAAACTACGAAAGGGTGTATTTGGTTTCAAAAAAACCAAACGTTTTGATTGTTCCTATAAGGGATGGAAACAGCCCAAGCATTTTTGGAATTTTCACATCGACATCGAGGTTTTGATTGTTCCTATAAGGGATGGAAATTCTCTTCCTTCATTGCTTCCTTCTTCGCACCCACAAAGTTTTGATTGTTCCTATAAGGGATGGAAATTCAAAATCGTAAGCATACTCAAAGAGAAGATTAAAGGTTTTGATTGTTCCTATAAGGGATGGAAACATCTTCGCTGCTGCGTAGAAGGTTGCTTTCCAAACCCGTTTTGATCGTTCCTATAAGGGATGGAAATAAACGTCCTTGAGAAATACTTCGATTTCCGCACAAAAAGAAGCTTTGCAAAACGTTTAGGAATTTTTTTAGAAGATAAACATATCTGTTCCTTGATTTATCACCCCGTTAAAGGGGATAATATTTTAGCCCGCCCCATAAAGTTCCTGAAGGTGGTCCCGCATGAAAGAGAAGATACTAGAAATTCTCAAGAGTAAAGTCAGTAGAAAGAATTGGGAGCTATGGTTCAACTCTTTCGATGTGAAAGAGGTTGGGGAAGATAAAATCGTTTTTAAAGTGGGAAATCTTTTCATAAAAGAATGGCTCGAGAGAAAGTATGGGAGTATCATCAAAAGAGTCATAAGGGAGACTTTTGGGAGGGAAATACCTTATGAGATAGTTTACGAGTCAGTTGAGAGAGTTCACTCATCGGAACCTCTCATAAGAAAGAGACCATTGGTCATAACTCCTCTGAATCCACACTACACTTTCGAAAATTTCGTGGAAGGTCCTGGAAACACTTTTGCATACAGAGTTTCCCTGGAAGTTGCGAAGAATCCTGGAAGGTATAACCCTCTTTTCATATACGGTGGTGTGGGGTTGGGGAAAACACATCTTCTTCAAGCCATTGGGAACTATCTTTTCGTTAACGAACCGGATCTGAAGGTCATGTATTTGACCAGTGAAAAATTCCTGAACGAACTCATCAACGCGATGAAAAGCGATGAGATGAACGAGTTCAGGGAGAAGCACAGGAAGAAAGTCGATGTTTTCCTACTAGATGATGTTCAATTCCTTATGGGAAAGAGTGGTATACAGCTGGAGCTTTTCCACACTTTCAACGAACTCTACGATTCTGGTAAACAAATAGTTATATGTTCCGATAGAACACCTGAAGAACTCGCTGATTTTCAGGAAAGACTCGTTTCGAGGTTTCAGATGGGAATAGTCGTCAGAATAGATCCACCTGATGAGAACACGAGGATAAACATAGCCAGGAAGATGGTAGAGATGGAAGATGGTGATCTTGACAAGGAAGTAATAGATTTCGTCGCTTTGAGCATTCCAGACAATCTAAGAAGGATGAAGGGAGCGATAATAAAGCTTCTTGCCTATCAGGATATGACGGGAGAGAAGGTCTCAATTCAGAAGGCAAAGGAACTCTTGGGAGATATTCTGGCCAAAGGAAACTCGATCGATTCTTTCGACAAATTGCTGAACGCTTTGTCCAAGACCTTCGGGATTCCAAAAGCAGAAATATTGGGAAATTCCAGGAAGCAAGGGGTTGTTCTTGCAAGACAGGTGGGGATGTTTGTTTCGAAGAAGTACCTTAAGATGTCCATAAGAACGATCGCAGAGCGTTTCAACAGGTCTCATCCCTCAGTCCTGACAACGATAAAGAAACTGGAGGATGCTATATCAGGGGGAAACAAGACTTTGAAGTCTCATGTGGATTCAGTCGTCAGCATGATGCACGGTATGGTCGGAAACGGCGGGCTCTTTGGAGGATAAAACCTCGGCGAGCTTTCTAACAGACCATTTCACAGCGGGTGTTCTGTAAGGGTTAGACACGCTATCCAGTTTCAAAAGCCAACCGTTTTTCTTTTTTAAAAGGATCAAAAAGTACTGCTGCTGGAAATCCTTGTCCGTGGATATCACTTTCAAAAGGAAGGAATTCTTTCCTTTAAAGGTGTTCTTCACAACGAACACTTTATCACCTTTTTTGAAAACCTTGCCTTCCAAAGAGGAAACATCCTCATCCTTTACATCCCCTTGGAACAAAACGTGTGGCAAGTTCATACCTCCTTTGAGCAGCCTTTCAACCTTCCCTTTCTTCAACTTATAAGCTCTGATCAAGAATATCTTCTTTCCCTGGCTTTTCCACTTTCTCTCATACCTTGTTTCAACCGGTCTTTCAGGATTTTCCAGGATGCTCTCTACATCAAAATAGCCACTCTCAGTGAGTTTTTCATGGACCTCTTCTGCGTACCACCTTTCGTCAGTTACGAGCTCGAATATTCCTTCGGGTTTCAGAACGACACTCAAGGTATCTAAGAAATCACCGGAAGTTATTCTTCTCTCCTCATGAGCTTTTTTAGGCCACGGGCACGGGAAGTTGGTCACAACAGTTTCGACACTCTCATCTTCGAAAAATTCTCTGAGTGCGAACCTTCCATCTTCCATCACGACACGAACGTTTTCAAGATTGAAATCGTGAATCTTTTTTTGAATCTTGACCATCGAAGTTATGGAGAGTTCAAATCCAACGAAATTCTTTTCGGGATATCGCCTGGCCATCTCTACAAGGAATTCACCGTTTCCAAAACCAATTTCAACAAACAGCTCTCCTCTTTTTCCAAAGAACTTTTCCCAATCCAAGGGGAAACTCTCCTCATACCTTGGCTTTATCTCGTACTTCAGGTATTCGACGTTCAATTTCATCCCTCCAGAACGAGTACCCTAAGGTCGTTGACGTTGGTTCCTGTTGGTCCAGTCACGAGAAGGTCACCAGATATCGAAAGAGCGGTGTAGGAGTCGTTATTATCGAGTAATTCTATGGGATCCATCCCCCTTTCCTTTATCCTTCTGAGCGTTTCTCCATCGATGAGAGCTCCCGCTGCATCCGTTGGGCCATCCGTTCCATCGGTGTCCATTGAGAGGAAGATGAAGTTTTCCCCTTCCATTTCCATTGCAAACGATAAAGCAACTTCCATATTTGGTCCACCTTTTCCCTTCCCTTTCACTTTAACAAGAGCTTCCCCACCACTTATAAGCACACAGGGAGGAGATATCGGGTTTCCAGAGATTATTATCTCTTTTGCAACACCAGCAAGGAACTTCCCCAACTCTCTTGCTTCTCCCTCGAGAAAGGTTGACAATAGGAGAGATCTGTAGCCCATGGATTCGAATTTCCTCTTGAGGTTCGTGCAGAGAGATCTAGAGCCGGAAATGACGATGTTTTTCACCCTCTCTTCATCTATATACTTAGGAGTCTCAGGGATTAACCCCTTCTCACCCTCTGAAAGAACCCGCCTTACAGATTCCGGTATCTTCTCCCACAGTTTCCATCTCTTCAATATCCATACAGCATCTTTGTAAGTTGAGAAATCGGGATAAGTTGGGCCAGACGCTATGGTTGAGGGATCGTCTCCCACGACATCCGATACCATCAACGTTACTATCTTCGCTTTGGTCAGAAAGGCTGTTTTCCCTCCTTTAACTTTAGAGACGTGTTTTCTCACAACGTTCATCTCTCTTATGTTCATCCCACTTTTTAAAATGAGGTCATAAAGTTTCTTCAGATCCTCAAAATCTATACCATCCATGGGTATCTCGTAAGTTGATGAGCCGCCTCCAGATACGAGAAATATCACGAAATCGTCTTCATCCGCTTCACGCAACTTTTCAACTATCTTTTTGCTTCCTTCGATCGTTCCTTCATCCGGTATGGGATGTCCACCTTCGTATACCTCCACATTTTCAACTTCTTCCCCATATCCTCTTTTTGTCACAACGACACAGCTTTTCAGGACATCCTGAAATTCTTCGACAAAGGGTTTAACCATTGAGATGCTTGCTTTTCCAATACCGAAAATGTGGAGTCTTTTGAACGTGAATTTATTCCCAAGGATATCTATCGCGTTATTCTCCCTTTTCGCGATATCTCTTATCCTCACCTCGGGGGATTCCTCTTTCAGGGATTCCATGACCATCTTCAAAAGTTCTTCTTTTCTCAAAACAGCCACCTCTCAAGCTCTATCAATCTGAGCTTTTTCTCCTTTGCATACTCAACAACTTCTAAGTACTCACTTCTTTTGAGCCTTCGAGAAAGTTCCTTCCTTTCCCAGGCTCTGTATGCAGGATAATACTGAGCCATTATGTTAACCAAAGGAGGAGGATCAAGAGTGGCAAGAAAATCCACAACTTTCTTCGAATCCTCCACGTTGTTTGGCAGAACGAGATGCCTGACCAAAACTCCCTTTTTCATGATACCGTTTTCCACGATCGGCTCTCCAACCTGTTTAACCATCGTTTTCAAAGCATCAGAAGCTCTATCAAAGTAATCCGGTACACCGGAGTAGCTCCTGCCAACCTCGTTGCTTCCGTACTTCATATCTGGCATGTATATGTCGATCCATCCTTCCAAAAGTCCCAGGGTTTCGACGGATTCATAACCACCACAATTGTAGACAACAGATATTTTCAGATCCGCGATTTCCAGAGCTTCGACTATGAACGGAACTTGATGGGTTGGAGTTACCAAATTTATGTTCAAAGCACCTCTTGATTCCAGAGATTTGAAGATGAGTGCGAGTTCTTCAACACTTATCGCATCTCCTTCCATGAGATGACTGATCTCATAATTCTGGCAGAATATGCATTTCAGGTTGCATCCTGTGAAAAAGACCGTGCCACTTCCTCTCGAACCTACCAAAACCCTCTCTTCGCCAAAATGAAGACCCCATGAAGACACAACAGGAGAGTCTAGAATGCCACAAATTCCTCTCTCTCCTTCCGTTCTGTTCACACCACATTTTCTGGGACACAGATCGCATTCTTTTAACTTCTCACGAAGATGTCTCTTTCTCGATTCTCTTGATGAAGTACTCCGCATCATCGGCGTAATCACTCTCAGGAAACCTGGTTATGAAATCGTTGAAGAGTTTCTTGGCATTGTCTTTGTCTCCCTTGAAGTAATAGGAAAGGGCTCTGTAGTAATAGCAATCATCTTCGTAGTAAGCGGTCCTTCTCTCTGTTTCCAGAATTCCTATAGCTGTGTTGAAGATATCTATCGCTCTGTCATAATTACCCTTGAGGTAGAATATGTACCCCTGGAACCACAGAACCCTTGCTCTATCGTAGGTGACGGAAGCCGTGGTGACAACGGGACCACCGGCTGCAGGAGTACCTGATGTTGGTGCACCTGGTGTGGGGACACTGGCTTTTATGCTTTCTATCTTGGTTCCAAGATCTGCCAGCTTTTTATCCAAAGAGTTCAGGAAATCCATGAGATCTTTTTGGAAACTGGCGAAGGTTTCATCGTTTCTTCTGACGATCTCACTGACTGTATCGAGCATTCCGATCCTTGAGGAGATGTTTTTAACATCGGCTACAAGCTCCGGTATTCTCTCTCCAACGTTAACCCTTATATCTTTTACACCTTCTTTGATCTCACTCAAGCTCGCTTCCATTTTCTCCACGTTGACAGCGCTTTTAACGGCTTTCGTTATTTCCTTCGTGTCGACTGCAGAGGGTGACCTCAAGAACAGGATGAGATTTATTGCTAGAATGGCTATGACTAGAATCATGGTAACAGTTTCGAACAAACTGACAGGTGCTTCCCTTCTCTGAGTGAGAACAGGATGGGAAGGATCGAGCTTTTTCAATATCTCCTCGTACCTCTTCATCCTGATCTTGTCGTTCCTTCTTCTTGCAAGCTCATACTTTAAAGCCACGGCTTCCACGAGGTCTGGATAATTTTTCGAGATATTTTCAAGCAAAGATAAAGCTCCCTGGATGTTTCTGCTCTCTACCTCCTGAAGCGCTTCTTTCACTTCTTGAGAGTAATCTTCCCTGTACTTCTCCTTTGCCGTTTCGTACAACACTTTGTATTGCTCTTTCACATCCTCTGGTAGATCCTCATAGATCTTCAGGACCTTTTTCCAATTTCCAAAGGCGGCCTCAAGCTCCATCTCAAGATGGGGGTACTCCCCTGGAAACAAACTCAAGAGAGCTCTTGCCCTGCTCAGTTGCCCTTCCCTTATCATATCCTTTATCATGGACTCGATGACGTCCATCCCCTCACCTCCTTCATAACACTAGGAATAATCCTGAGAAGATCGGAAGGAGTAAGACCAGAGACATCATCTGGGAACTTTTCACTCGCAAGACCGTGTATGTAAACACCTGCAATTGCAGCGTTTGTGGCATCGACTCCTTGAGCCATGAATCCCCCTATCATACCGGATAGCACATCCCCACTACCACCAACGGCGAGTCCCGTATTGCCAGTAAGGTTGAAATACGTGAAGTCTGAACTGGCTATGATGGTGGTAGCACTCTTCAAAACAACTGTACATTGGTACCTTCTCGCCAGATCTTCAACGAGTACATAGTTGTACTTAACATCCGACACACTCTTTCCAACGAGCCTTGCAAGTTCTCCGGGATGAGGTGTTATGACGGTTGGTTGCTTCCTTTTCAGAAGTTCCAGCTCTCCAGCTATGGCGTTTAAACCATCGGCATCGAGCACGAGGGGAACATCTATATTCGGGAGGAGTTTCCTCACAAATTCCACAGTTTTCGAATTCCTGGAGATACCTGGACCAAGAACGACCACATTAGCTTTCCCCAAGTATTCCATGACTTCTTTAACGTTCTTTTCTTCAAAAAATCCATCCGATGTTTCGATGGGGATCGACACTATCTCAGGAAAGTTTCCCGTCGCTACAGTGTTGTAAGGATGAGGTGTCAGAATTATGGAAAGACCCGCTCCAACTTTCAAAGCCCCAAGAGCCACAAGAGCGGGCGCACCTGAATAAAGCTTCGATCCTCCGATTATCAGGACCGTTCCAAAAGTTCCTTTGTGAGAATCTGGAGGTCTTTTTGGAATTATGTTTGATACTGTCTTCATATCCATTATCCTTCTCCTTATCATGGTATCTTCTCGGAAGAATTTCGGTATACCGATGTTGGCAACCTTCAATTTCCCTGTGAGCTCTCTCCCAGGGAAGAGAACGTGCCCTATCTTTGGCAAAAAGAAAGTAACGGTGAGATCAGCTTTGATGGCACTTCCTAGTATCTTCCCGGTGTTCGTATCGACCCCAGACGGTATATCAACCGAGACAACATACTTTGCAAAGAGGTTTATACCTTCTATTATTTTTGAAATCTCTCCTTTAACCTCTCCTTTGAGACCCGTTCCAAATATGGCATCGACCACGATATCTCTCTTTCTGATCTCTTTCATCAAGGATTCCAGAGATATATCTTTACCTAAAAACAGAACATGCCCTCCGAAGTTCTTGAAGGTCTCCAGATTCGCTTTACAGTTCTCTGAAAGGTTATCTTCTCTTTTCAGCATGACAACCAAAACGTCGTCAGAATAATCTAAGAGATTCCTTGCAACGACCAACCCATCTCCTCCGTTGTTCCCACCACCGCATACGACAAGGTAGGAATACCTGGAAAGGCTCCCGAGTTCGTCTTCCATAGCCATTACGATGGAAAGACCCGCTCTTTCCATCAGTATTCTAGATGGAAGTTTCAATTCCTCTATGGTCCTTCTGTCCATTTCTTTCATTTCTTCTCTCGTTACAACGTTCATTCAACCACTCCCTAGATACCTATAAAGTAGTTTGTAGATGAAATACGTTTTCTTCACCTTTTTCAAGTACCTTCTACCGGCATCTTCCATCTTCTCCACATGGAAGGGACCAACGTTGTACGCGATGAGAGCTTTATCTATGTCACCGAATTTCTCCATGAGGTATTCAAGGTACACGATCCCGTATGTTATGTTATCTTCTGGATCGTTTATATTCCCGTCTATGTTGTAGGTCCTGGATAACCAATCAGCGGTTGCTGGCATGATCTGCATCAAGCCGATTGCTCCTTTAGGAGACACCACCTTCTCTCTGAAACCACTTTCAACGTACATCACACTGATGATGAGCAGAGGATCGAGCAGCTCGCTTTTTTTCTTGACAGTATCGTAATATCTGAGAGGATACGCTTTGTAGAGAAAAGATACGATGCATAGAAGAACTATTATCGAAAAGAACAGAGTTCTCATACCAGATACTCCTCTTTCAAAGAGGTGTATATTTTGACAATCGTTTCCTTTGAGAAATTCCCAGGGCTGAATTGAATGTGTCTGGCTTTTGAAGCTTTTTCAGCCCACCTTTCTATATCATCCTGACTTATTTCAACCTTTTTATAAGCTCCAAGATCTCTGAGGAAACGCCTCAATCCTTCAATTCCTCCAAAGGGTTTCAAAATCTCCTTCACTTTCTCTTCAGCCTCTTCGCTCATCACTTTCAGAACTTCAACCAGGGTGACAGCGGTCGCAAGACCGTGCCTCACTCCCTTCTCTGTTGTTAACGGATAACCGAGTGCGTGCGCTACCGTTGTCCCTGTTTGAGAAATGACGATACCTGCCATGAGAGATGCCATCATCATGTTCTCTCTATGGCGTTCGTTTTTCAGATCCTCCAGAACTTTCGGTAAGAACTCTGAGATCTTCTTGACGGCTTCCAGTGCAAAGATATCGGAGATGGGAGTAGCCCTTTTGGACATGAAACCTTCCACAGCATGGCACAGAGCATCCAAACCCGTGGTCAATGTTATATCCTCATTCATGAATAGAGTGTACCGAGGATCAACGAAAGAAACTTTGGGAAATATGAGATCACTTCCAAAGCCTCTTTTGTTCCCCTCACGATCTGTTAAAACGGAATATTGCGTAACTTCGCTTCCCGTTCCAGAGGTTGTGGGTATTGCGACTACCGGTAAGGCTTTTTCGTATGCACCTTTGTAAAGATCTTCTGGAGAGAGATCTTTGTTGATCAAGAGAACTGCCATAGCCTTTGCAAAATCCATGGGGCTTCCCCCACCGAGTCCCACAACGAAATCGAAATTCTCCTCTCCCACATCTTTCAGCGCTTTTTCAAGTGATTGAAAATCTGGATTTTCGGGAACCTCATCCCACACGGTATACCCTATTCCAAACTCTTCAAGCACGTTAGTCAGGTCATCCAAAGATCCATTCTCCTTGGATGACCTCCTACCAGTGAAAACCACCACTTTTTTTCCAAAGGATTTGAGAGCATCCTTTCTTTCTCTGAGAGCCTTCCAGCCGAAATTTACCTTCACGGGCATGAAATATCTCCACATATTTTCGATCACCTCGAAATTATTTTACCAGAAAGTGCTTTCTCTTCATTAATCACATAACCATCCAGGATGCTGGTGCGTAATCTTTTCATAGTTTCCGAAGGATTGTTATAATCATTAAGATACAGAATGAGAGAGGTGAGAGAGTGTTTGGAAGAAACGATGTCGGTATAGACCTTGGAACCGCCAACACTTTAGTTTATGTGAAAGGAAAAGGGATTGTTGTCAACGAACCATCCGTCATAGCGATAAACGTTTCAACGGGTGAGATTCTGAAAGTGGGTATAGAAGCGAAGAAGATGCTTGGAAAAACCCCTGCAACTATCAAAGCTGTAAGACCCTTGAGAGATGGTGTTATAGCGGATTATCAAACCGCTCTTATAATGCTCAAATACTTTATAGACAAGGCCAAAGGAGGTTTTGGAATTTTCAAACCCCGTGTTGTCATAGGTGTTCCCGTTGGAATAACCGATGTTGAGAGAAGAGCCATATTGGAAGCAGGACTCGAGGCGGGAGCGAGTAGAGTTTTCCTTCTGGAAGAACCCATGGCAACTGCGATCGGAGCAGGTCTTGATGTGGAGGAACCGAGTGGAAACATGGTTGTGGATGTTGGAGGAGGAACGACGGAGGTCGCCGTGATATCTCTTGGAAGTATAGTAACCTGGGATTCTGTGAGGATAGCGGGAGATGAGATGGACGAAGCGATAGTTCAATACGTGAGAGAGACTTACAGGGTCGCCATAGGTGAGAGGACCGCTGAAAGGGTGAAGATAGAGATAGGAAACGTCTATTCAAGTGATGAGTACGATGGGTTGGAAACGACTGTCACCGGTATAGATCTTTCAAGTGGACTTCCTAGAAGAATCACGTTGAAAGGTATTGAAATAAGGGAAGCAATAAAGCAACCTGTGATGGCAATCGTTGAGAGTGTGAAAGCAACTCTTGAGAAGACTCCTCCAGAACTCGTCGCAGATATTATGGAAAGGGGGATACTGATAGCAGGGGGAGGATCGCTTTTAAGAGGTTTCGATAAATTGTTGAGTGAAGAGACCGGTATAGATGTCGTCATGGCGGATGATCCATTGACTTGTGTCGCGAGAGGGGCCGGTATGGTTCTGGAGAAGGTTAACATCTTAAAAAAGCTTCAGAGGGTTGAATGATGAAGTTGTCCTGGGTTCTCCTTTTTTTATTCTTATTACTCTATTTTGTGGATCTGAGTACCGATCACCGTGTATCCTCCTTTTTCGAGGATAAGTTGCTTTTTATATCCACTCCCTTTTTTTACACAAGGAGCTTTTTTTCAGAGAAAGTGAGGTGCTTTATAGAAAAGGAAAGCTATGGGGACATCATACTTGACGGTGAGAGAATTGGCGGGAACTTCCCCGTGACGGGACATTACGATGGCGTACTGTTCGTACTTGGGAATTTTCCCAAAGGATGCCTGGTCTTCAGCCCTGGGAAGGGGTTCATCGGAGTGGTCGAAAGTTCTTCCGGTGGTATATCCACTGTGATAACCCCCTTTTCGAAAAAATTCCTTATGAGAGTTCTGGTCGTTAAAGACGGTTTCAAAGCCATGGGAATCATGAGAGGAGGGAACCCTCCCATTCTCAGAATATTCGAAAATCTTGATGTGATGGGTGGAAAAGTGTTTGTTGGAGAAACCACCTGGAATCTAATTTTGAGGAGATTGAAGGGCGATTACATCGGGAAAGTTGTGGGAGTATCCAAAGAAGATTTCCTTGTCAAAGTGAGTAGAGACGTTCCAGAGTACGTGTCGATCTTAGAGGTGAGATGAAATGAGTTTTTTCCTCGGTTTCATGGCTATATTCTGGGATAAAGCTTTTCTGGATCTATTCCCTTTGGTGTATTCGTTTCTGGTGTTTGAATTTCTAGAAAAGAAGAATCATGTTTTATACTTTGTCTTTCTAATACTTCTGGTTAGATCATTGGTGATGGGGGAAGTGGATTTATTTCACATAGCAACTTATTTCGTGTTCTTAATACTCTTCAAATCGAAGGAATTCTTTTCCACACCTTTCACACCTTCTATGGTACTCCTTCTCGTTTCATATTTACTTCTTCAAAGGGAGAATATGTCCGTAGTTAACGGTGTGTTCACACTTGGAAGCACTCTGACTGTTCTTAAATTGAGGAGGAAAAGCAAGTGAAGGTATCTCAAATCTTGATATTGATCATGATAGCTTCTTTTTCCCTACTTTTGATAAAAGCATACAAACTCCAAGTAATGGAGCACGATGTGCATTCCTCTTTCATAGAATCTTTGGAATCGAGGATAAAAGATATTCCACCTTTGAGAGGAAGGATAAAGCTGGACGATGGTACGATCCTTGCATGGGATGAGATTCTATACACCGCTGATGCTTGGGGTATGAGTATTCCTGAGAAGATTAAAAAGAAGCTTGAAAGGATTGTGGGAAGAGAAAAGGCAATGAAACTTCTTTTAGGGGAGAAGATACTTGTCAGCAAGGGAGAAGCAGAGCTTTTGAAAAGCTTTGGAATAAAAGTCAGTGAGAAGATCGTGAGAAGGTATGAAAACCTGGCTCCTCATGTTATCGGATATATAGGAAGTGAGAGGGAAGGAATAAGTGGTGTTGAGAAAGCTTACGATGAGGTTCTGAAAGGGCAAAAGGGATCGGAACTCGTGGTTATAGACCCTTCGGGGAAGGAACTGGGAAAGGTGGTCGAAGTCCCTCCAATTCCAGGGAAGGATGTTGTATTGACCTTAAAGAAGAAGCTACAAGAGTTTGCGGAAAAAGTCTTGAAGGAGGCCGGAAAAGCGGGAGTTATAATCGTTTCAAATCCCAAAACGGGTGAGATCTACACCTTGGCATCTTTTCCCTCGTTCGATCCCAACACCTTCACAGGAGAGATGTTCTATAGAAAATGGTTGAGAATGAAAAACGATCCGAAAGCTCCTTTGCTCAACAGAGCCATCTCCGCTCTGTACCCTCCGGGATCTTCGATAAAGCCACTCTACGCTTTGGCATTCCTCCTGGATAATGGAGATCCTAACGAAGGAATCGTTTGTAAGGGAAGATTCGCTTACAAAAACAAAGAGGGAAGAACTGTGGCGATCTATAAAGATTGGAAAATCTCGGGGCATGGTTTTGTGGATCTGAGAAAAGCGCTCAGAGTCTCCTGTAACGTTTACTTTTATCAGCTCGGTTTGAAATTGGGTATAGAAAAGATGAAGAAGATGGCTTCTCTTTTGAGATTGGATGACAAAACCGGTATAGATCTCCCTGGAGAGGTTAGAGGGATATTTCCATCGCCTTCGTGGAAAATGGAGAAATATGGGGAACCTTGGTATCCTGGCGACACCATCTTACTTTCTATAGGGCAAGGTTACATCCTTTTGACACCGATGGAGATGTTGAACCTCATCTCGTTCATTGCTAACAGAGGGAAAGTGTTCAAACCTCATGTCGTCAAAAAAGTGGGAAAGGAATACATTAAACCGAAAGTCATTCTCAGTATGGATATAAAGAAAGATGTATGGGATTACTTGATAAAGGCTCTCAAGGATGTCACCAGCTTTCCCGGCAATGAAAACGAAGACCCTGGTACAGCTTATAAAGCCTTCAAGGATTTTAATCACCCTGTCGCCGGAAAGACAGGTACCGCCGAAACAAGCCAGGGTAAACCTCATTCATGGTTCATAGGTTTCTCTCCAGTTGAAAATCCTGAAGTTGCTATAGTAGTCCTAATAGAAAAAGGAGGCTACGGTTCAGAAATGGCGGCTCCTATCGCTCGCCAAGTGCTCGACCTGTATTTTAAACTCAAATCTCATTGAGTCTCTATCCTACCCTTAAAGATAATGTCCATGACTTGTTGGAGGAAAAAGGCCAATTTGTAATGTTACTTAAATGCTCATTTAAACCAGCTCAATTAGAATCGATACGGCGAGAGGTGATGGCAGGGTGGAGGAAAAGAAGGAAGTTAGGAATCCTAGAATAGCTTCTCAAATAGAGTTGCTCAGGATGATGAAAGAAGGAAACAAGGAAGCCATGGAAGAGTTCAAGAAAAGGTTGATGATGGAAAAATTGAGAAAGAAGGAAACAAGTGATGAAAGGTCTGATTGAGTTCAACGATTATTCCCTGATCGTGGAAAATATTGATGTTCTTTCAAATATAAATCTATCTCTTGAAGAAGGCAAAGTGATTCTCATATACGGTCCTAGAGGTTCTGGAAAATCGACTCTTCTTAGGTCACTGGTTAGGTTGAACGAGGAGATCTATCATTCTCTTGTAGAGAAAGGAGAAATCTTTTTCAATGGAAAAAACTTAAAGGATTTCGATGTGAAGTTTTTGAGAAAACAAATCACGTATGTTGATACTTCCTTTCTGGAAGCGATGGATGAGCTCTCTTTCAAGGACTTTGTGGAACTTGGGTTTAAGGGTAACGATTTTTCTCTGGAAGATTTTTCGAAAGAACTGGATGATTTCG
>Ga0190361_1000059_pt1 | contig 45450 bp, 49 predicted proteins | sample 48721845_MG_FD_161273 | JGI IMG/M metagenome (GOLD analysis project Ga0190361, IMG submission 161273) | Hydrothermal vent microbial mat bacterial communities from Southern Trench, Guaymas Basin, Mexico - 4872-18-4-5_MG | ecosystem: Environmental > Aquatic > Marine > Hydrothermal vents >... | reverse complement strand
GGTGAAGGCGGTGCATTTGGAGGTCAAGGGGAAGCAGTACCTAGCCCGCACGGAGCTCGTGGGGCAGGCCTACCAGGGGTTCCGGGCGGCGGGGGTGGCGGTGCCGCCGCAGGTGGTGGAGCTGTAGGGGGTACGTCTGCCTGATAGTCCTTGAAATGCTGACTCCAAGGCAAACCCCTATCTCGCGGTGTCAAACTTGGGTCTATGTGAATTTCTTTCAGCCTTCGGTGAAGCTCAAGGAGAAGAGGCAGAAGGCAGGGTACGGAGGGTATACGATGACCCGAAGACCCCCTTTGAGAGGGTCCTGGAGCATCCCAAGGTTTCAGAGGTGCTGAAAGCGGAGCTTCAAAGGAGGTACGAGGGGCTCAACCCTGCGGATCTCAGGCGCAAGATCCTCCGACTTCAGCAGGAGCTCTTCCGCTTAGCCACACCCCTCAGGGGAATCACCTATGAGTAGATTTTCTCATGAGGCAATTAGGCTACGTCGGCCTCCTTTTCGTACACGAGGATGGGGCTTTCGCCCTTCAGGATCACGTCCTCGCCCACGATGCACTCCTTTACGTTCCCCTTGGAGGGGATCTCGTACATGATGTCGAGCATGATGCTCTCCAGGATGGCCCTCAAGCCCCTGGCGCCCGACTTCCTCCTCATCGCCTCGCGGGCCACCGCCCTCAAGGCCCCTTCGGTGAACTGGAGTTTCACCCCCTCCATCTCGAAGAGCTTCTGGTATTGTTTTACGAGGGCGTTCTTGGGCTCCTTCAGGATCTCCACCAGGGCGTCCTCGTCCAGTTCATCCAAGGTGGCGATCACCGGCAGCCTCCCGACGAACTCCGGGATGAGGCCGAACTTGAGGAGATCCTCGGGTTGAACCTCCTTGAGGACGTCGCCGATCTTCCGCTCCTCCTTCTTCCTGATATCGGCGCCGAAGCCGAGGCCCCCTGAGCCCAGCCTGGCCTCGATGATCTTCTCCAACCCCACGAAGGCCCCCCCACAGATGAAGAGGATGTTGGTCGTGTCCACTTGGATGAACTCCTGCTGAGGGTGCTTCCTGCCGCCCTTGGGAGGGACGTTGGCCACCGTCCCCTCCAGGATCTTCAGCAGGGCCTGCTGGACCCCCTCTCCTGAGACGTCACGGGTTATGGAGGGGCTGTCGGCCTTGCGGGCTATCTTGTCGATCTCGTCGATGTAGACGATGCCCCTCTGGGCACGGCTCACATCGTAATCGGCGGCTTGCAAGAGGTAGAGGATGATGTTCTCGACGTCCTCGCCCACGTAGCCGGCCTCTGTCAAGGTGGTGGCATCGGCGATGGTGAAGGGTACGTCGAGGATCTTGGCCAAGGTCTGGGCCAGCAGGGTCTTGCCGACCCCTGTGGGGCCGATCAGCAGTATGTTGCTCTTTTGGATCTCGACGTCGCCCATCCTGTGGGTCGAGTAGATCCTCTTGTAATGGTTGTGCACCGCCACCGAGAGGATCTTCTTGGCCCGCTCCTGACCGATGACGTATTCATCCAAGATCCTCTTGATCTCGGCGGGCTTGGGCACCGGGGCCTTGACCCTCGCCTCCCGCTCGAGCTCCTCCTCCAGGATCTCGTTGCAGAGCTGCACGCACTCATCGCAGATGTAGACCCGCGGTCCTGCGATCAGCTTTCGGACTTGGTCTTGGCCCTTCCCGCAGAAGGAACAGTGAAGTTTACCCCTTCGCCTTCCGTCCATCGCCACCCCCTTCAGCCCTGGGTCTGTGGGTCACCACCTCGTCTATTATCCCATATTCCTTGGCCTGATGGCTCGTCATGTAGAAGTCCCGATCGGTGTCAGCCTTTATCTTCTCCAGGGGCTGTCCCGTATGCTCTGTCAGGATCTGGTTCAACTCCTCCCGCAGACGGAGGATCTCCCTGGCCTGGATGTCCACATCTGCGGCCGGTCCCTCGAAGCCCCCCATGGGCTGATGCAGCAGGATCCGAGAATGGGGGAGGGCATACCTCTTGCCCCTTGCCCCCGCGGCCAAGAGCACAGCCCCCATGCTTGCGGCCTGCCCCAGACAGATGGTCACCACATCGGGCTTTATATACTGCATCGTGTCGTAAATGGCCAGCCCCGCCGTGACCAGTCCCCCAGGGGTGTTTATGTAGAGGTAGACGTCCTTGTCCGGGTCCTCGGCCTCGAGGAACAGCAGCTGGGCGATGACGAGGTTGGCCAGGTCATCCGTTATGGGTGCTCCGAGGAAGATGATCCTCTCCTTCAAGAGCCGCGAATAGATGTCGTAGGCTCGCTCTACCCTTCCATCCCGCTCTATGACGATGGGGACCAACGTAGCCCTTTCAGTCGACATATTCCACCTCGGCCTCTTGGACGAGGAGATCGAAGACCTTTTCCCGCAAAAGATCGCCCTTTACCTGTGAACGCAGGGCCTCGTCGGCCTTGAGGGGCTCGGGGGTCCCCCTCTCGGTCAGCCGCCGCCCGATCTCCTCCTCGCTCACCTCGACCCCCTCCCTTTTCGCTATCTCCTCCACCAGGAAGGCCACCTTCGTCTCCCGCTCAGCGATCCTGCGACATTGCTCCAAGAGCTCTTCCTCCTTTTCCTCGGGGAAGGAGGGACCGGACCGCTCCCGCAAGCGCTGCAATAGCTCCTTCGCCCTGTTGGCCACCAGGGTGGGAGGGGTCTCCACCGGATTCGCCTCCAAGAGGGCCTCCAGGGCGGCCTGCCTCAAAGCGAGCCGTTCTTCCTCCTGGCGGCGCCTCTGCAGCTCTTCCTTCACCTTGGTGCGCAGGGCCTCCAGGTCCTTGTAGCCCATATCTTTGGCGAACTCATCGTCGATGGCCGGGAGCACCTTGCGCCTTATCTCCTTCACCTTGGCCCTGAAGGTCACCTCTCGGCCGGCCAAGTCCTCCCGCGGGTGATCTTCGGGCATCTTCACCGGGATCTCCCGCTCCTCGCCCACCCTTGCCCCCACCAGTCCCTCCTCCAGCCCCGGGACCATGGTGCCTGAGCCCACCTCCAAGAGGTGGTTCTCCACCCTCCCATCCCGAACGGGGCGCCCCTCGAGGAAGGCCTCGAAGTCCAACAGCACCCAGTCGCCCTCGACCACTTGATCCCTGTCCTCCACAGGCTGCATCTTGGCCGCGTAATCCCGCATCCTCTCAAGCTCTGCCTCCACCTCCTCCTCTTTCACCTTCTCGGCCCTCTTTACCTTCAACTTGAGGCCCTTGTAGCCCTTCAGATCCACCTGGGGCTTGACCTCGACGATGGCCTGGTAGCTGAAGGGGGTGCTCGGGGAGAGGGAACCGGGCTCCACTTGGGAGGTGAGGAGGGGTTGCACCGCGCCCTCCTCCAAGGCCTTCGGAAGGGTCTCCTCGATCAACTTGGAGACGGCCTCCTGGTAGGCGTAATCCCTGTAAAGGCTCTTTATCAGATCCAAAGGGGCCCTTCCGGCGCGGAACCCCTTAACCCTCACTCGCCTCCGAAGGTCCCTGTAGATCTCCTCCAGGGTCTCCCTCACCCTTTCGGGGGGGACCTCCACCTGCAGGCGTCGCCTCGTGGAGGAGAGCTCTTCTACGCTTACCTTCACCCATCCTCTCCGTCGTCAAACTGGTGCGAGAGGGGGGACTCGAACCCCCACCCGAAAACGGACTGGATCCTAAGTCCAGCGCGTCTACCAATTCCGCCACTCTCGCCTTCGTCCTGAGATGGTGGGCCGTCCGGGACTCGAACCCAGAACCTACGGATTAAGAGTCCGTTGCTCTACCTGTTGAGCTAACGGCCCACTTTGGCACGCCCGGGGCGACTCGAACGCCCGACCTACGGATTCGAAGTCCGGCGCTCTATCCAACTGAGCTACGGGCGCACCTGGGGTGAGTGAGGGGCTTCGAACCCCCGACCTCTGGAGCCACAGTCCAGCGCTCTTGCCCACTGAGCTACACTCACCGTCTCCCTGGCGCGCCTGGGAGGAATCGAACCCCCGACCCGCGGATTAGAAGTCCGCTGCTCTGTCCTGCTGAGCTACAGGCGCCGGTATAAATTTAACATCAAGCCATACCCTTGTAAAGCCCAGCTCCTTGGCTTTCGGCAAGGAGTGGACTACAATCTCGGTGACTGCTTCTGCAGGGGGTGCCCATGGAGATCAAGGTCCTCATCGTTGACGACGAAGAGGCGGTGACCAGGGCCATAGCCGGGGCCCTGGAGGACGAAGGATATCGGACCCTTACGGCCAGGGACGGCAGAGAGGCCCTTCGACTCTACCGGCAGCAAGGGGCCGACGTGGTCTTGCTCGACGTCTGGATGCCGGACATAGATGGGATAGACCTGCTGCGCAGGATAAAGGAGGTGGATGAGGGCTGTCCGGTCATCATGATATCGGGCCACGCCACCGTCTCGGCGGCAGTGAAGGCGATGAAGATGGGGGCCTTCGACTTCCTCGAGAAGCCCCTCTCCATCGAGGCCCTACTGGACACCCTCCAGAGGGCCCTGAGGCAAAGGGAGGTCCAGAGGGCCGAAGGGCCCTTTCCCTTCCCCCGGGGGGAGGAGAGGCCCTCTCTCCTTGCGGAGGGGGAGGCCGGCAGGGGCATCGTGCCCCAGCGGACCCTCAAGCGCAGCACCGTCCTTTACGGCACGGGCCTCCACTCCGGGCAGAAGACGGGCATGATCCTGCTGCCCCAGCCCCCTGGCACGGGTATCCTCTTCTGCGACCTCACCGACGAGGTCGTCGTGCCGGGGGACCTCGATCACGTGATCTCCACCGACTTCGCCACCTCTGTGGGGCTGCGGGGGGTGACCATCAGGACCATAGAGCACTTGATGGCGGTCCTTCACGCCTACGGTATCACCGATCTGCTCGTGAAGGTCGACGGCGAGATCCCCGTCATGGACGGTTCTGCCCTGGAGTTCTGCAAGATGGTGGACGAGGTGGGACTGCGGGAAGGGGGGGCCGGCCTCAAGGAGGTCGTGGTGGACAAGCGCTACGAGGTGAGGGATGGGGACCGCTTTATCGCCATCGAGCCAGCCGATCGCCTCGAGGTCAACTTCTGCCTCAGCTACCCCCCTCCCATAGGGGAACAGGAGGTCACCTTTGTGCTGGAGGACCCGGAGCGCTTCCGGCAGGAGATAGCCCCGGCTCGGACCTTCGGCTTCCTCAAGGACGTGGAGAGGTTGAGCAAGATGGGACTGGCCGGAGGGGGGCACCTGCACAACGTGGTGCTCCTTGACGAAAGGGGGGTCATCAACACGGAGTTGCGCTTCCCGGACGAGTTGGCGCGCCACAAGGTCCTCGACCTCATCGGCGATCTCTTCCTCCTCAACCGCCCCGTCAGGGGGAGGGTCACGGCCCGGATGACGGGTCACCGCGAAAACGTCGCCCTCCTCAAGAAGGTGAAGGAGGGGCTTGGGCTATAGGTCCACCTCCTCCACCTCCCGAACCTCCTCGCCGAGGAAGAGGCGACCCACCTTGATGAACTTCTCGGGGTTGTCGGTGACGAAGAAGCGGCGGCGTCCCCCTCCCTCCTCGGGCCTGAGGAGGTGGAGCTCCGCGAGGGTCTCCTTCACCTCCCAGGCGGTCTCCCTGGCGGAGTTGATCAGGGCCACCTCAGGGCCCATGACCTCCCTTATCACCTCCTCTAAGAGCGGGTAGTGGGTACAGCCGAGGACCAGCACGTCGATCCCCTCCCGTCGCAGGGGGTCCAAGTACCGATGGGCCACCTGATAGGTGATGGGGTCCTCTGTCCATCCCTCCTCTACGAGGGGGACGAAGAGGGGGCAAGGTCGGGCTATCACCTCGACCTCTCCTCGGGCGTAAGAGGCGATGGCCCTCTGATAGGCACCGCTGCGGACGGTCCCCTCGGTCCCTATGACCCCGATCCGCCCCCTTCGGGTCAGCTCCGCCGCCCGTCGGGCCCCCGGCTCTATGACCCCCACCACCGGTACGCGGTTCTCCCTCTGGAGGGCGGGGAGGCTGACGGCCGAGGAGGTGTTGCAGGCCACCACCAACAGCTTTATCCCCAGACGGAGGAGGAAGGCCGCGTTCTTGAGGGAGTACTTCAGGATGGTCCTCTCGGAGCGGGTCCCGTAGGGGACCCTGGCCGTATCTCCGAGGTAGAGGATGTCCTCGGAGGGCAGCAGGCGTGCCACCTCTTTGAGGACGGTGAGCCCCCCCACCCCTGAGTCGAAGATGCCTATGGCCCTTGTGCGCAGCTGCACGGGGTCATTATAGCCCAAGGCTTGATTTTTCTCCCCCCTCTCGTTAGATTTGCCCGCAAAAAGGAGGGACCGATGCGACTCAGGGAGAAGGTGGCCTTGGTCACGGGAGGGGGGAGCGGCATAGGGGCGGCAGTCTGCAGGCGCTTCGCCCGGGAGGGGGCCTTTGTGGTCGTCGCCGACGTCGATCGCGCCGCCGCCGAGCGGGTGGCCTCCGAGATAAAGGAGAGAGGGGGCAGGGCCTTGTCCTTGGGGGTCGACGTCAGGGACAGAGGAGAGGTGGAGAAGATGGTGAAGAGGGTGGAGGAGGAGTGTGGGGGCCTTCACATCCTGATCAACAACGCTGGCATCGCCAGGGATAACCTCGCCGTGCGCATGACCGAGGGGGATTGGGACCTGGTGGTGGAGGTGAACCTCAAGGGGACCTTCCTCTGTTCCCAGGCGGCCTTCCGTCCCATGAGGAGGCAGCGATACGGCAAGATCGTCAACACCGCCTCGGTGGCCGTGAGGGGCAACCTGGGCCAGGCCAACTACTCGGCCTCCAAAGCCGGGATCATCGGCCTCACCAGGACCTTAGCCCTTGAGTTCGCCCGGGCCGGGATCTGCGTCAACTGCATAGCCCCTGGGTTCATCGAGACACCGATGACGGCGGGCCTTCCGGAGAAGGTGAAGGAGGAGGCCTTGAGGAGGATCCCCTTGGGCCGCTTCGGTAAGCCCGAGGAGGTGGCCGAACTCCACCTCTTCCTCGCCAGCCCGGAGTCCGATTACATCACCGGTCAGGTCTTCTTCATCGACGGAGGGGCGAGCATAGGGATATGAAGGAGAGCGTATCCTTCGAGGAGTTCACGAGGCTGGACATCCGCGTGGGCAGGGTCTTGGCCGCCGAGAGGGTCCAGGGCACCGACAGGTTGATCCAACTGCTGATCGACCTCGGGGACGAGAGGCGACAGGTGGTGGCGGGCATCGCTCCCCATTATCGGCCCGAAGAGCTGGTGGGGAAGGAGATGCCCGTGGTGGTCAACCTGGAGCCGAGGAGGGTCCGCGGGGTGGAGAGTCAGGGGATGATCCTGGCGGTGGACGTCGAGGGCAGGCCGGTCCTCCTTCAGCCCGTGGAGGAGGTCCCCCCAGGGAGCCCGGTGCGGTAAGCTCAGAGCAGATAGGGGAGGACCATCTGCTCTATCCAAAGGAAGTTCCTCCGCACGGCATCCCTGCCGACGAGGATGTCGCCGTGCCCGGGTAGAAGATACTCCACCTCCAAGGCCTTCAGACGTCTGATGCTCTTCGCGAGGGCCTGGGGGTCCCCTCCGGGTAGGTCTGTCCTGCCCACCCCTTGGTAGAAGAGGACGTCCCCTGTGATGAGCACCTGCTTACTGGGGCAGTAGAGACAGAGGGAGCCGGGGGAATGGCCGGGGGTGTGGATCACCTCCCAACGGTCCTCCCCCAGGATCAGATCTCCCTCCTGCAGGTAGAAGGTGGCCTCGACCGAAGGGGGTTTGAAGCCCGCCAGTTGGTACATGGAGTAACTGTACTCCTTCATGGCCCCTTCCTCCTCCCGATGGAAGGCCACCATCACCGAGTCCCCTTGAAAGGCCCCGATGCCCTCGTGGTGATCCGGGTGCAGGTGGGTGGACAGCAGCAGGGACACAGCCTTGGGGGAGAGGCCGTCCCTTTCCATCTGCCTCAGGAGTTCGGGGACAAAACGGAGGTGTCCCACGTCCACCAAGGTGGTGACTTGACCCACCAGTAGGTAGGAGTTGGCGTTGTTCTCGTAGGGGTTGAGCCACGGATAGACGTAGAGGCCCTCTAAGAGCTTCATCCCTCACTTTACGAAGAACTTCAACCCGCCTATGGAGAGGCAGACCATGGCGATGATCTTGAACACTACGTGGGCCGAGTAGGCCACGTGCCATCCGTAGCTGGTGGAGAGGAAGAGGGCGACATCGGCCACCAAGAGGAAGCCCACCGTCCAGATGATGAGGTTTATCACCTTCTCTATCACACCGCCCTTGTACTTGTTCCTCGCGTAGAGGAAGACGGCGATGATGATGAGATACACAGCTATCATCACAAAGATCAAGAGGACTATCTCAGGAGCGATTACCTTCACGACGACCTCCTGATGCTGTTTTTGGGGCCAAAGGTCATCCGTAAAGCCCTATCAATTTATCGATGAGGGAGACCACCTTCCTCCGTTGGGTGGTAGGGGGCAACTTCTGGACCTCCGCCCTGTATCGATGCAGTTCGTGAACCGCCCTCCTGGTCCAATCTCCCCCTAGGATGCCTCGGATCCCTTCGAGGAGTTGAGACAGGAGTTCGTAGAAGGCCTCGATGAAGAGGTAGCGCCGCTCCTCGGAGATGAGCAGAGGGCCCAGGTTTCGGAGGATCACCTGAGCTTTGGCCCCCTGGGAGGAGAGGGCCCCAGAGAAGATCTCCCTGTGGTCTTCTCGTAAGGCCTTCAGGACCTTCCCGATGAGGCCGTCGGTCATCTTCCCTATTTCAGCGTAAGTGGAGCGGAGCAAGAAGGTGAGCAGGTCCGAGAGGATGCGGATCAACTCGTGCAGTCCTCGGAACTCCGGATCCTCGTAGATCCCTATGTCCCTCGACTTTGTGATGAAGCCCATGGAGAGGAGGCGTCTCAAGATCTCAAGCACGGAGGCCTCGTCGCTGCCGCTGTAACGGATGAGCTGTTCGACGTTCCTGCTGCCGTCTATCAGGGAGAAGATGAAGCGCTCATTGGCGTCCAGCTTCTCCATCACCTTCTCTTTGTCTGCCTCGATATGGGGGGCCACTCGGAAGATCACGCGGTTGTGGGGCACTATCTTCCGAAAGGCGGACAGGTCAAGGGCCCGCCTGGCCGCCATGAGGGCGATGTCAAGGGGCGTGTAACTCACCACCACGTCCCTTTCCTCTATCTCCTTCTCCGCGAAGTAGAACTCCCCCTCGCGCCACGTGAAGAGATCGCAGAGGATCTCCTTGATCTGGAAGTCGAGGATCTCCCGCAACTCCCTCTCCGAGATAAGGCCCTTCTCCACCAGGTACTCCCCGAGGCGTTTGTTCTCCCTTTTGGCCTCAAAGGCGATGCGCTCCATCCCCTCTCGCGACACCATCCCCCGTTTCACCATGAAGTTGCCGAGCCGTTCCTCGGAGCGGGTGGTCCTGGCGAAGACGATCCAGCCCTCCTTGAAGAAGATCTCCTTGAAGGCGTACTCGCTCCTGACGATGGCCACCCCTGTTTGGGCGTTGGAGTAGACGGTGTAGAGGAGACCGAGCAGCGGCACTTGGCCGAGGTTCCCTCGGAAGAGGATGCTCCCGGGCATGCTCTTGAGCTTGACCAGCTCGGGCCTGAGCCTGCGGGCGGCCTCCCATTCCTCTATGGCCTTTTCGAACTCCCCCTTGAGGAAGTACCTCGTGCCCTTGGAGAGGTGGAGGAAGAATTGGGTGGCGGGGAAATCGGAGACACCTAAATGGATCGTCTTCCTTTCAGCCAAAGGACGAAGACCTCTCTTCCTGAGGATAAAAGACTCGGTAGAAAGTAACACCTGTCTTGGCATCTGTCAATAAAGGAGGATCTCTGCCTTGATTTCCTTCGACATAGTCCTTATCCTCGGGTAGAAGTCCTTGGAGGGGACAGATGCGGGCCTTTTTGATCGGAGTGATAGCGGGGATCGTCCTCGCCTTCCTCTTCGTCTACGTAGGGGGCGGGAAGTTCCTCAAGAAGATGGGCAAAGAGGCGATAGAGATCGGGGAACAACTGGAGGGTTACGAAAAGGTTGTGAAGGAGAAACTGCCGTTCCCGAAGAGGTAGGGCTCAATAACGGACGCTGAAGTCGGCGAACTCGCCCCTGTAATCCTCCCAGCTGACCTCCACAGCCTCCACATGGGCCCCCGGAGGCCCGTGATGACACCACTTGATGAGGTCCTCGACCTTCTCCTTGTCCCCCTCGATCACACACTCTACACTGCCGTCGGGCACGTTCCTCACCCACCCAGTTACACCCAGCTCCCTTGCCGTTTCGCGGGTGTTGTACCGGAAGAAGACCCCCTGGACCAGTCCCTTCACCCTGACCCTGGCCCTCACTTTTTCCACCTTCATCTCCTCCTGGACTGCAGCAGGTAGACGAGGTTATCCAGGATGGTGGTGAAGTAGACGTTCTTGACGATGAAGCCCCTCGGGACCTTCAACTGGGCGGGGGTGAAGTTAAGGATCCCCCTGATGTTGGCCTCCACCACTTGATCGGCCACCTTCTGGGCCTCAGAGGGAGGGGTGGTGATGATGGCTATGTCGATCTTCCTCTCCTTCGCCACCTCCTTGAGACGGTCGGGGTGGAGGATCTCGGCCGGCTTTCCCGCCTTTTCGGCCACCCTCCCCACCACTACCTCCGGTTTTATGTCGAAGGCGGCCACTATCTTGTAGTTCTCCTTCAGGAAGTCCTTGAAGTTCAACAGAGCCGTCCCCAGGTTCCCTATGCCGATGATGGCCAGACGCCACTCGCGGTTCAATCCCAAGATCCTGCGCAAATCCTCGTATAGGTCCTTGACGTAGTATCCCACCCCGCGGATGCCGAACTCGCCGAAGTAGGCCAGATCCTTCCGCACTTGAGCAGGGTTGACGCCGCAGGCCTTGGCCAACTGCGCTGAGGAGACCACCGTTTCCCCCTGCTCCTCCAGCTCCTTGAGGTAACGGGTGTAAGTGGAGAGTCGCCTAATAGTTGCCTCAGGAACCTTTGTAGCCTTCAACTGCCCCTCCTAATGTGAAAATTTTCTTTTTTATAGTATTGTGAGGGGAAAAAAGCAAGACTTTTACTGCAAGGGTAGGGTCTTAGGCCCCGAGATCCGCTATTTCAGCAGTTCCACTACGTGCATCACCCTCTGGGGCATGCCCCGCTGGATGGTTTGATCTATGAGCTGTATCATGCAACCCGGACAGGCCGTGACCACCACGTCGGCCCTTGTGTCGGCGATGGCGTCCATCTTCCGCTGGGCTATCTGTTTGGAGAGTTCGTAGTGTTCGATGTTGAAGGCCCCACCCATGCCGCAACAGCGGTCAGGTTCGGCCATCTCCACGAACTCCACCCCTTGTAAGGCCTTTATGATCGCTCGGGGCTGGGCCGTGATCTTCTGGTAACGCACCAAGTGGCAGGGGTCGTGGTAGGTCACCTTGGTGCCTTCGGGGAGTTCGGTGGAGAAGGCCTCCGGAGGGGGCTTCAGGATGTCGATGACGAATTCGTTGAAGTCCTTGACCCTCTTGGCGAACTCCTCGTACCGTCTCCTCCGCTCCTCCGTGTCGGCCAAGAAGGTGAGGTAGCCCTCCTTCATGGCGGAGCCGCAGGTAGCGCAGGCCGTAACGATGTAGTCGACGTCCAGTTTCTCGAAGATCGCTACGTTCCTATCGGCCAGCTCCCTGGCCAAGGCGAAGTCTCCACTGCCCATCACCGGCATGCCGCAGCAACCCTGATCCTTGGGGAAGACCACCTCCACCCCCTGACGGGTGAGGAAGTCGACCAGCTTCACCCCTACCTCGGGGAATATGTAATCGGTACCACAGCCGGCGAAGTAGGCCACCCTCATGCGTCGCTCCACCCCCTCTGGGGGGGAACTCACCTCCGGAAGCCTCTCCCTCAGGAACCTCTCGGCTATCTCCGGGATCTGGCGACCCTTCCCCAGTCCCGATAGGAAGGTGGGGAGGTGGCGTATCTTGCCCTGGGTCCTCGGCAACAGCCTCTGGAACCTCGAGGCCCCCTTCAAGACCCTTCCGAAGAGCCCCCTTCGGTTGATGAGACCTCTGTAAAGGACCTTCTTCCAAAGGGGGAGGCCCTTCTCCTGCACGATATCAGCCCTGGCCGCCAGCGTTATGGTGGCCACGTCGACCTTCGCCGGACAAAATTGGGCACAGCGATTACAGGTGAGGCACATACTGTAACGTTTCTCCAAGTGTCTCCAGTCGAAGGATTCCCCCTCCAGAAGATCCATGGCCAAGACGTTCCTGCCTCGAGCCACATAGGGTTCCTGATAGGTCTCGCGGTACACCGGGCAGAAGTACATGCAGAAGCCGCACTTCATGCATCTGTAAACTTCGTCTTCGAACTTCTTCAAATTGCTCAACCGCTCCTCCATCGTCTCCCCCTTTAAGGATGTGTACCGCCTTCTTATTAGCAGATCGGCCCCCGTTTGGCAACGCTCGGGGCGGACAAAAATTTTACCTCCCTTGTCCCTTTTTGGCTCGGCGCGGGATCCTGTAAAGGAAGATCAAGGGATCTGTTATGGCACGTTAATTGCTCAAACGAAAAAGGAGGGGAAGATTTAGGGCTGAGGAGGGGAGGTTATATGGACATCAATTGTGGGGGGAGGAAGGGAGGACTTTATAGACCGAAGGTAGAAGAGGTCCTCTTACAGATACGCCCCCTTATCGAGCGGTTCAACGGCAGCGCCCTCTCGTCTTTGGTCTACGTGCTGGAGGCCACCTCTCCGTGGACCTTGGGCCATTCGGATCGGACCACCAGGCTGGCCCTTCAGATCGGCCGGGCCATGGAGCTATCCCCTGGGGAGCTTTGGGGGCTCAAGATGGGGGCCCTCCTGCACGACATCGGCAAGCTCGCCGTGGGTCCGGAGTTGCTCAACAAGACCGGGCCCTTGACCGAAGCCGAGAGGGAGTTCATAAGGGAACACGTCTATGTAGGGGCGCAGCTCCTGGAGCCTTTTGCCCCTTATAGGATCGCCGTACCCGTGATCCTGCAACATCACGAGCGTTTCGACGGCAGCGGGTATCCACGAGGACTTGCGGGCCCGTCCATATGCCTTGAGGCCCGCATCCTCGCCGTGGCGGACGTCTACGACGCCCTGGCCGCAGAGAGGCCCTATCGCGGGGCCTTCGACCGCCACCGAGCCCTGCAGTTCATCAAGGAGAGGTCCGGCAGTTGGTTCGATCCAGAGGTGGTGGAGGCCTTCCTGGAAGTCTGTCAAGGCCCCATCTCTCCTTGACAGAGGGGGCCTGAGGCCGATACCCTTTCCCCGATCAAGACAAGGAGGGCGAGGGATGTATCTGGAGAAGGTGCAAGTGTGTCCCCTCTGTTATTCCAAGGCGCAGATCGTGAAGGAAGAGGAGGCCGAAGGGCTCCTTCGGTACTATTTTCGGTGCCCCAAGTGCAACCTTAGGTATGCGAGCTCGTGGAAGAAGCCCCCTGCCAAGAGGAGGGCGAAGGCCAACTAAAGGGCGATCGGTTCCACCCGCAGGAGCTTGGTGGAATCCCTTATCACGTCGAGGGAATCGATAGCCTCAAGGGCTCGGCGTACGTTCCTCTCCACCGCCTCATGGGTCATCATCACGATGGGCACCGCCCCGGTGCGAGTCCGTCCCTTCTGGATGACGGAGGCGATGCTTATGTCGTTCTCCCCCAAGATCCCTGAGATCTTGGACAGGACCCCGGGGCGATCCACAGCGGTAAAACGCAGGTAATAGGGACAGCGGAGTTCCTCTATCCCCTTGAGGGGTGGCCTTCGGTCCAGGTCGAAGGGGAGGAGGCCGTGGTCGCCCCTGGTTGCCACCTGGACCAAATCGCTCACCACGGCGCTGCCCGTGGGCAAGGCCCCTGCCCCTTGGCCGTACAGGAGGGTGGGGCCGACGGCGTCCCCGGCCAAGTAGATGGCGTTGTAGACGCCCTTTACCTGGGACAGGAGGTGCTCGGCCGGTATCATGGTGGGGTGGACCCGCAGTTGCAATCCCTCCGTTCCTCTCTTCGCTATGGCGAGGAGCTTGATTCTGTAGCCGAACTCCTTGCTGAACTCGATATCCAGGGAGCTGAGGTGGCTGATCCCCTCCACGTAGACCCAGTCGAGGTCGACCCAGGTCCCAAAGGCCAGCGACGCCAAGATGGTCAGCTTATGGGCGGCGTCCGTGCCCTCCACGTCCAGGCTGGGATCTGCCTCTGCATAGCCCAGCCTTTGGGCCTCTCGAAGGGCCTCCTCGAAGTCCTTTCCCTCCTCTGTCATCTTGGTGAGGATGTAGTTGGACGTGCCGTTGAGGATGCCGAGAATCACCTCTATCCTGTTGGCCACCAGCCCCTCCCTGAGGGCCTTGATGACGGGGATCCCTCCCCCTACGCTCCCCTCAAAGCCTATGGGGACCCCCTTCTGCTGCGCCTTCTCGAAGAGCTCCTTTCCGTGTTGGGCCAACACGGCCTTATTGGCGGTGACCACGGGTTTGCCCAACTCCAGGGATCGTAAGATGAAGCTCTTGGCCGGTTCGATCCCGCCGATGAGCTCCACGACAATGTCCACCGTCGGGTCCTCTATCACTTGGAGGGCGTCAGTGGTCAGGATCTCCCGTGGGATCTTCACCCCCCGATCCCTCTCGATGTCCAGATCAGCGATCCTCCTGAGCTTGAGCCTGAGGCCTATGCGTTCCTCCAAGAGGGAGGCGTTCTCCAGGAGGAGTCGTACAACCCCCGTCCCCACCGTCCCGAAGCCTATGAGGCCTACCCCTATCTCCCCCACCCCTTCAAGAACCTCCTTATCCCCCTTATGGCCTGCTTGATCCGCTGTTCGTTCTCCACCAAGGCGAATCTCACGTACCCCTCCCCACATTCCCCGAAGCCGATCCCTGGGGAGACGGCCACCTTGGCCTCCTTCAGGAGCAACTTGGAGAACTCGAGGGAGCCCATCTTCCGGAAGGGCTCAGGGATCTGGGCCCAGACGAACATGGTGGCCTTGGGCTTTTTGACGGGCCACCCGACCCTGTTGAGGCCCTCTACCAACGTGTCCCTGCGGGAGCGGTAGGTCTCCACGACCCTCTCGACGCACTCCCTATCGGAGCGGAGGGCGATGATGGCGGCGATCTGGATGGGCTGGAAGATCCCGTAGTCGAAGTAGCTCTTCAGCCGCGCCAGGGCGTGGATCATGCGGCTGTTGCCCACGGCGAAGCCCACTCGCCATCCGGGCATGCTGTAGCTCTTGGAGAGGGTGTAGAACTCCACAGCTACGTCCTTGGCCCCGGGGACCTGCAAGATGCTCGGGGCCTTGTAGCCATCGAAGACCAGGTCGGCATAGGCCAGGTCGTGTAGCACGAGCAGGTCGTGCTCCTTGGCGAAGGCCACCACCTTTTCGAAGAAGGAAAGGTCGACGGTGGCGGTGGTGGGGTTGTGGGGGAAGTTGAGGATGAGCATCTTGGGCTTAGGCCAAGTGAGGCGCGTGGCCGCCTGGAGCCTCTCGAAGAAGTCCTCCCCCCCTTCCTCCAAGGGCACACTCCTCAGGTCGCCGCCGGCGATCACCACGCAGTAGGTGTGGATGGGATAGGCGGGGTTGGGCACAAGCACCACGTCCCCCGGACCGATGGTGGCCAGGGCGAGGTGGGCGATGCCGTCCTTGGACCCGATGGTGACGATGGCCTCCGTCTCCGGGTCCAGGTCCACATCGTAGCGGTCCCGGTACCAATCGGCGATGGCGAGGCGCAGCTTGTATATCCCACGGGAGGCGGAGTAACGGTAGTTACGGGGGTTTTGAGCCGCCTCGATCAGCTTGTCGACGATGTGCTTGGGGGTGGGCACGTCGGGATTGCCCATCCCCAAGTCGATGATGTCCTCCCCCCGCCTTCGCGCCTCGAGCTTCAGTTGATCCACCTGCGCAAAGACGTAAGGAGGGAGCCTCTTTATTCTGGGGAAATCCTCTGGCATAGTCTGAATTATCGAGAAAAAGCCACCGGGGGTCAAGCTTCCAAACTGTTGACAAAGGAGACCTTTCGGTTAATTATGGCCTCTGAATAAAGCTATGAGCCCTTTTACCGATAAGGGTCTTGAAGGAGGGAGGAAGATGAGGAAGGCCGTAGCCGTCCTTATAGCGGTCCTGGTGGGTGTTTTATCCCTCTGGCTGGTGGAGGCTTCCTCAGAGGGGCCGACAGCAAAGGAGGTCTATACGGTGGTGAAGGGGGATACCCTCTGGGATATATCGGAGGAGTTCTACGGGGACCCCTTCCTATGGCCCCTGCTCTGGCAGCAGAACCAGCAGATAAGCAACCCACACCTCATCTATCCAGGGGATCGCATCTACCTTTACCCTTACGAGGTCCTGGTGGAGGAGGGGAAGGAGGAGTTGAAGGTCAGCGAGGAGAGGCCCAAGCCCCTCCTCAAATTGGCCCGTTACCCAGAGGTCCTCTTCGCGGGTTTCTTGGCCGATGAGCCCCCTCAGGGTGTAGGGGAGGTGATCGGCGCTCAGGAGGATGGGAAGGATCACTTCGTCGAGGGCGACTTCCTCTACCTCTCCTTCCGTGAGGGGGTAGAGCCGGTGGCTGGGGAGACCTTCACCATCCTGAGGGTGAAGGGGGCGGTGAGACACCCCCTGACCGGCGAGCAAGTGGGATACAAGGTGGCCGTCATCGGCAGGGCGGTCCTCTTGGAGCAAGTGGAAGGGGTGTGGAGGGCTGAGGCCCTCCTCTCCTATGAACCCATCCAGAGGGGGGACCTGCTCCTGCCCTACCTGCCGTCTCTGGAGGAACTGCCCCTCCTCAAGGCCTCGAGGCCCTTGGAGGTCCGATTGGTGGCCTCCCGGAAGGAGGGACACCTACTGGGCGAAGGGGAGGTGGTCTACCTGGACAAGGGTGAGGAGGACGGGGTAAAGCCCGGGTTGCTCCTCGAGGTGGTACGGGAAGGGACCGAGGCTGCGCTCCCCACCAAGAAGGTGGGCAGGCTCGCCGTCATCTCCACGCGGAAACAGACCTCTACGGCCTTGATCCTCTCGAGCCGTGAACCTTTGAAGGTAGGGGATCGAGCGGAGGCCGTGATCGAATAGCACCCCGCTGAGAGTCCGAAGCCCTGGCTATGGAGGAGAGGCTCTACTGGCTTGCCCTCAACAAGGTCCCAGGTGTGGGTCCGGTCCTCTTCCGGAGGTTGTTGGATCGATGGGGCACCGCCAAGGCCGTCTTTGAGGCCCCAGAGGGGGAGCTTCGACGGATAGTCGGACAGCGGGCGGCGCGGGCCATCAAGGAAATGGAGGCGGAGACGGTGGGAGAGGAGGAGGGCAGGCAAGCCCGGGCCCTCGGGGTGGAGATCTTGACCCTTCGGGACCGCTCTTACCCCTCCAACCTACGCCATATCTACGACCCTCCCCCTGTGCTCTACCTCAAGGGGAAGTTGGTCCCTCAGGACGACCTCGCCGTTGCGGTGGTGGGTTCGAGGCGCTGTTCCCCCTACGGGAGGGGCTTTGCACGCTGCCTCTCCAAGGCCTTGGCCTCCCGCGGGGTGACGGTCATAAGTGGCATGGCTACGGGGATAGATACCGAGGCCCACCTCGGTGCCCTCGAGGCCGGGGGCAGGACGGTGGCTATGCTCGGCTCGGGGCTCGACAGGGTCTACCCCCCTCAAAACCGGGGGCTCTTCGAGCGCATCGCCCGACAGGGGGCCGTCCTTTCGGAGTTCCCCTTGGGGGAAGCCCCGAACAGGTGGAACTTCCCCCTCCGCAACCGGGTGATAAGCGGGTTGTCCCTGGGAGTAGTGGTGGTTGAGGCCCCTTCGAGGAGTGGGGCCTTGATAACCGCCTCCTTGGCCCTGGAGCAGGGCCGCAGCGTCTTTGCCGTCCCGGGCTATGCGGGAGCGGTTAGCAGCCGCGGGACCCACCGTCTGATCAAGGAAGGGGCAAAGCTGGTGGAGGAGCCAGAGGACGTCCTGGAGGAGCTGCTGCCCCAGTACGAGAGGGTAGAGCCCCAAAAGGAGGATCTGTCCGAGGAGGAGAGGGTCATGGTGGAGCTCCTCGAGCAGGGGCCCCTCCACATAGATGAGCTCTCCAGGAGGAGCTCCTTCGACGTCCAACGGATCAGTTCCCTTCTGCTCCAGATGGAGCTCAAGGGGCTGATCCTCCAGATGCCTGGGAAGATCTTCGCTCTGTCGAGATGAGCCAGAGAGAGGGCAAACCCCTTATCATCGTAGAGTCCCCCACCAAGGCCCGGACCATAGGGAGGATCCTCGGGAAGGACTACATGGTGGAGGCCTCCGTGGGGCACATCAAGGACCTGCCGGAGAGGGAGCTCGGGGTGGACATCGAAGGGGGGTTCGCCCCCCAGTACGTCCTCATAAGGGGCAAGGAGAAGGTGGTGCAGAGGCTTCGTAGGCTCTCCAAGGGGGCCCCTCGTATCTACCTGGCCTCGGACCCCGACCGTGAGGGCGAGGCCATAGCTTGGCACATCGCCGAGGAGATAGCCGATGGGGGCAAGGAGATCCATCGGGTCCTAATCCACGAGATCACCCCGAGGGGGGTCCGGGAGGCCTTGGAGCAACCACGGGGGCTCCAGGAGAACCTCTACAGAGCCCAACAGGCCAGGCGGATCCTCGACAGACTGGTGGGCTACAAGATCAGCCCCCTGCTGTGGCGGAAGGTCAAGAGGGGCTTGAGCGCGGGGAGGGTGCAGTCCGTGGCCCTCAGGCTCATATGCGAACGGGAACGGGAGATCGAGGAGTTCGTCCCAGAGGAGTACTGGTCCGTCACGGCCGAGCTCGAGCATCCGGAGAAGCCCCCGGCCTTCAAGGCGCGGTTGGTGAAGATCGCCGGCAGGAAGGCGGACCTCAGAAGCGAGGAGGAGGCCAAGGAGGTACTCCACCGGCTCCAAGGGGCCGAGTTCGTGGTGAGGGAGGTCAAGCGGAAGGAGAAGAAGCGCCGGCCCTCACCCCCCTTCATCACCAGTACCCTTCAGCAGGAGGCCTCCCGAAGGCTTCGCTTCTCGGTCAAGAAGACCATGGTCCTGGCGCAGCAGCTCTACGAAGGGGTGGAGCTTGGAGGGCTGGGGCGCCGGGGACTGATCACCTACATGCGGACCGACTCCGTCCGGGTCGCCCACGAAGCGGTAATTGGGGCTCGTAAGCTGATCGCCGAGGCCTTCGGGGAGGCTTGTGTACCGCCTCGACCCAACGTCTTCAAGAGCCGCAAGGGGGCCCAAGAGGCCCACGAGGCCATTCGCCCCGCCTCCCTCGACTTGCCCCCGGACAAGGTGAAGCCCTACCTTACGGAGGACCAATATGCCCTCTACAAGTTGATCTGGGACCGCTTCTTGGCCTCCCAGATGGCCCCTGCGGTGCTCGATCAGATGACCCTGGAGGTTGGGGCGAGGGAGTTCCTGTTCTCGGCCACGGGGACGGTGGTCAAGTTCCCTGGCTTCACCGCCCTCTATCAAGAGCTTCGGGAGGGCGAGGAGGAAGAGGAGGGGTTCGGACTGCCGCAACTTGAGCCGGGGGATAGGCTCCTGCTCAGAGAGCTCTCTCCGAAGCAGCATTTTACCCAACCCCCTCCTCGCTACACGGAGAGCTCCTTGGTGAGGGAGCTAGAGGAGAGGGGGATCGGTAGGCCCTCCACCTACGCCACCATCATCACCACCCTCCAGGAGCGGGGCTACGTGGAGCTGAAGGACAGGAAGTTGCACCCCACGGGTCTGGGGCGCCTCGTGGCCGAGCTCCTCGTGGCCAACTTCCCCGGCATCATGGACGTGGACTTCACCGCACGGATGGAGGAGAAGCTCGACCAGATAGAGGAGGGGAGGGTCCCCTGGAGGGAGGTCCTGGAGGAGTTCTACACCTCCTTCTCCCAGGAGCTCGAGAGGGCCTCACGGGAGATGAGGGACGTGAAGCGCGAGAGGAGGCCCACCGACATCATATGCGACAAGTGCGGAAACCCCATGGAGATCCGCTGGGGCCGATACGGTGAGTTCCTGTCCTGTACAGCCTTTCCCAAGTGCAAGAACGCGAAGATGTTCACCCGCGACGAAGAGGGCAGGATCCGGGTGGTGGAGGAGGAAAAGGCGGGGGAGTGCCCTCAATGTGGCAGTGCCTTGGTGGTCAAGAGGGGACGCTACGGCCCCTTTCTGGCCTGTAGCCGTTGGCCCCGCTGCAATTACACCGAACCCCTCTCCACCGGCGTCAAGTGCCCCGTTGAGGGCTGCGGAGGGGAACTGGTGGAGAGGAGGACCAAGCGGGGTAGGGTCTTCTTCAGGTGCAGCCATTGGCCCCGTTGCCGGTTCACCCTACCCCACAGACCGTTGCCCGAGCCCTGTCCCCAGTGCGGACACCCCTTTTTGGTGGAGAAGGGGGGGGCGGTCCTTTGTCCTGGGTGTGGCCATCAGAGGACTCCGCCACGGGAGGGGGAAGGTCCCCTTCCGTCAGAGGAGAATATCCCGAGGAGGTGACCCATGTCTGATTTCCCCCGTATCGGTTCCAAGGTGGTGGCCAAGGTGTTGGAGGCCAAGAGGTGCACCATTGGGCTCAAGGAAGGGGAGGAGTTCGAGGTCAGCGTCCATCGATGTGGGGACTTTTGCGGGGCCTTCTACCACAGCGCCTATAACCTCATCACCCTTCTGCAATTCGGGGGGAGTTTTCCCCTGAGCGACGACCCCGACGCCGTGGTGTGGGAGTGTCCCAACTTCCTGAACAGGGTGAGGGTGGAGTTCAGGAGGGTGAAGGGATGAGCACCTCCAAGGGGTTTGGCTCTATGCGGGGCGGTGCAGGAGGTCGTCGGCGGTGAGGGTGCCCTTCATAAACCTCAAGGCTCAATACGAAGGGCTCAGGGGGGAGATGGAGGAGGCGATCAAGGAGGTCCTCGAGAGCCAACGCTTCATCCTCGGCCCCAAGGTAAGGGCCCTTGAGGAGGCCTTGGCCCATTACATCGGGGTCAAAGAGGCCATAGGGGTCGCCTCCGGGACCGATGCCTTGGTCCTGTCCCTCATGGCCCTCGGGGTGGGGGAGGGGGATGAGGTCATCACCACCCCCTTCACCTTCTTCGCCACGGCAGGGGCCATCATGAGGGTTGGGGCGAGACCGGTCTTCGTGGACATAGATCCCCGGACCTACAACCTCGATCCCTCCCTCCTCGAGGAGAGGATCACTTCCAGAGCCAAGGTGATACTGCCCGTTCACCTCTTCGGCCAGTGTGCCGACATGGGGCCCATCCTGGAGGTGGCCGAAAGGCACGGCCTCAAGGTGGTGGAGGATGCCGCTCAAGCCATGGGGGCGGATTACACCGTCGATTCCTCCCCCCGCAGGGCGGGCTCCATGGGGCATTTGGGGTGTTTTTCCTTCTACCCCACCAAGAACCTCGGGGGGGCAGGTGATGGGGGGTTGGTGGTCACTGGGGAAGAGGAGCTGGCTGAAAGGGTGAGGTTGCTCCGTGTCCACGGTGCCAGACGCAAATACGAGCACGAGCTGGTGGGCATCAACAGCAGGTTGGACGAGCTGCAGGCGGCCGTCCTCCTCGCAAAGCTCCCCCACCTGGAGGAGTGGACTGCGAAGAGGATCGCCAAGGCCCACCGCTACGACGAGCTCTTCGCCGAGGCGGACCACGAGGCCTTAGGGATAGGTCTCCCGGTGGTGGAGTACCGAAACCGCCATGTCTTCCACCAGTACGTCATAAGGGTGCCTCACCGAGACGCCCTACGCAGCCATCTGCAGGAGGTGGGGGTGGAGACGGAGGTCTATTACCCCCTGCCCCTCCATCTGCAGCCCTGCCTGCAGTCCTTGGGTTACAGGGAGGGGGACTTCCCCCAGGCTGAGAAGGCGGCCCGCGAGGTCTTGGCCCTTCCCATCCACCCGGAGCTCACCGCTGAGGAGCAGGAGTACGTGGTGGAGCAGATCGTGCAGTTCCTTTCCGAAAAGCCGAGATGGGCCTCGCCCTGCTGAGCGGCCTCCTCTACGCCCTGTCCCTTCCCGGGTGGGGACTTTGGCCTCTGGCTTGGTTCTCCCTCCTGCCCCTTTTGGTGGCGTTGAGGAAAAGGGGCAGGAGGGATGGCCTCTTGTTGGGCCTTTTGGCCGGCACGGTTGCCTCCTTGGGGGCCCTGTACTGGGTCGTGGTCGCGGTAAATCGTTACGGGGAGATCCCCCTCCCCTTGGCCCTTCCCATCCTCCTGCTCCTGGCCCTTTACCTCGGTAGCTATTGGGGCCTCTTTGGCCTCGGGGCCACGGTGTTCCTTGAGAGGGGGGGCGTCCTCTCTTCGGTGGGCATATCCGCCCTCTGGGTCCTGTTGGAGTTCCTGCGCGCCCACCTCCTGACGGGCTTCCCGTGGGGGATGTTGGCCCATTCCCAATACAAGCTGGTGCCGCTCCTGCAGATCTGCGACCTCACGGGCGCCTATGGGCTGTCCTTCCTCATCGCCTTGGGCAACGGGGCGCTGTTCCTCCTCTTGAAGGAGCGCAGGCCCTGGGGGTTGATCCTCTTGGGGGTCCTCTTGCTGACGGCCCTCTCCTACGGCCTCCTGAGGCTCAAGACCCCCTTTGCCGGCAGGTCCATCCGGGTAGGGGTCGTGCAGGGCAACGTGGATCAGGCCATCAAGTGGGATGAGGCCCGTAAGAGGGCCATCTTGCTCCTCCACAGGGGGCTGACCCTGGGCCTCAAAGGTGGCGATCCACGCCTCGTGATATGGCCGGAGACGGCCTTCCCCGGTTACTTCCCCGAAGGGGAGCTCTCCCAAACGTTGAAGGAGATCCCACGGGAGATGGGGGCCTATTTCCTCTTCGGGGCCCCCTCCAGGGAGGGGGGAAGGGTCTTCAACAGCGCCGTGCTCCTCTCCCCTTCGGGGGCCCCCTTGGGACGCTATGACAAATTGCACTTGGTCCCCTTCGGGGAGTTCATCCCCCTGCGGAGGTACCTTGAGCCCCTCTTCGGGCAGTTGGCGAGCCTCGGGGACATCACCCCGGGCGAGGAGATGACCGTCTTTCGCCTCCCTGAGGGGGACTTCTCCGTCCTCATATGCTTTGAGGTGATCTTCCCCGAACTGGCCAGGGCGGCTGTCCTTCGAGGGGCGGACTTCTTGGTCACCATCACCAACGACGCCTGGTTCGGCAGGACCGCCGCCCCCTATCAGCATCTCGCCCAGGTGGTCTTCAGGGCTGTGGAGAACAGGGTGTGGTTTGCACGGGCTGCCAATACCGGCATCAGCGCCATCGTGGACCCCTGGGGGAGGATCCTCAAGGCCACAGGGATCTTCACAACGGAGGCCTTCGTGGCCGAAGTGGGGATCAGGGAGGGGTCCTTCACCTTCTATTGCCGCTGGGGGGACCTCTTCGTCCTCGGCTGTGTCGGGCTCTTCATCCTCTCAGCTTGGCCTCGAAGATCCAGTCGTGGCCGATCCTCCTCAACTTGACCCCCTTTAGGGCTCTGGCCTCCCCGATGGTCCTCACCCCGAGGTCCCCTATGGCCTCGACCCCGCGACCGATGAGCGAGGGGGCCACGATCACCACCATCTCGTCGGCAAGGCCTTCCCGGAGGAAGGAGGTGATCACCGCCTGTCCCCCCTCCACCAGGAGGCTGAGGACGCCCCTCGAGGCCAACTCCCTGAGGAGCTGAGGGAGCTCCACCCGTTCCCTCCCGACCTCCACCACCTCTGTGCCCCTCTGGCGGAGGGCCAGGATTTTGTCCCTCGGGGCTCCAGAGGCGGTGGCGATGAGGGTAGGGGGCTCTCCCTGAAGGACCTTGGCCTCCAGGGGTATCCTCAGGTGCGAATCGAGGACCACCCTGAGTGGGTTCCTCCCCCTGACCATCCTCACGGTAAGCTGCGGGTCATCGGCCAGCACCGTCCCTATCCCCACCAGGACGGCGTCGTGGGTGGCCCGCAGCCGATGGGCGAAGCGCCTCGTCCCTTCGGAGCTAATCCATCTGGAGTCCCCGGTGGAGGTGGCGATCCTGCCGTCGAGGCTCTGGGCGTACTTCAGCGTGACTAAGGGGAGCCCTTCCTCGTGGTACTTGAAGTAGGCCCTGTTGAGTTCCTTGCCCTCTGCCTCAAGGACCCCTGTCCTCACTCTGACGCCGTGCTCCCGCAGGAACTGGACCCCCTTGCCCGCCACCTGAGGGTTGGGGTCGATGTTCCCCACCACCACCTCCTTGATCCCGGACTCCAGGATGGCCTCGACACAGGGAGGGGTCTTCCCCCAGTGGCAACAGGGCTCGAGGTTCACGTAGAGGGTGGCCCCCTCAAGGGGCCCCTGGGCCCTCCGCATGGCCTCCACCTCGGCGTGGGCCCCTCCGAAGCGCCGGTGATAGCCCTCCGCGATGACCTTGCCGTCCTTGACGATGAGTGCCCCGACCATGGGGTTGGGGCTCACCCAGCCGAGGCCCCTCCTCGCCAGATGGAGGACCCTGCGCATATAGATCTCGTCTTCACCCCTCATGTCCCTGGCCTTCGGCTAATTTACATCTATTTGGGGGAAAAGGGCAAAATCTTGACATCTATCCCCCCGGGGACCAGAATAATCTTGGGCCTGGATGGCGGAATTGGCAGACGCAAGGGACTTAAAATCCCTAGGAGCTACGCTCCGTGCGGGTTCGAGTCCCGCTCCAGGCACCAAATTTTGGTTCCACCTCCCCCACTGGGGATCAACCCCCGGTTTCCTTTAGGGCCTTCACGAGGTCGTTCCGGCCGAGAAACTCGACGGTCCGTAGAAGAAGGACCTCCACGGCTTTGAGGTGGGCCTTCGGGGGGAAGAAGCGCAAGAAGTCGGTATGCCACATCTCTGCATAGCGGAGCTTCTCCCTCTGGAAGTCCTCCACGCCCTTCACCCTCTGGGAGACCTCCTCGATGAAGTCGTTGAGGTTCCTCCAGAACCCCCTGAAGAAGGCCTCTATCCTTTCCCTGCCCAGGAGGAAACCGTTGTGGCCCAAGCAGAGGGCCGAGCAGGGAACCGCCTCGAGCTTCTTGGCCGAGGAGATGTACTGTTCGAGGTTCCAGAAGGGGTTGGGGCGGGGGCCCGTGGGGGATCGATGGAGCCACCCCCCGAGGGCGTCCGAGACCAGCAACACCTCCCCGTCCAGGAGCAGCGATATCGAACAGGGCGAGTGGCCTGGGGTGGAGAGGACCTTCAGCTCGTGCCCCCCAAGGTCCAGGACTTGGCCGTCCTCCAGGACCTCCTCCACGAAGACCCTCGACCCTTCAGGGGGGCGGGGCAAGCCCAGTTCCCTCCTTAAGGCCTCGCCCGTCTGCCCTCCCACCGCTTTGAACCTCTCCCACACCTTGTCCCGCGAGAGGGCCCTCTGGGCCTCCGAGGAACCGTAGATCCTCACCCCAGGGTTGTGGCCCTTGAGGACCGAGAGGGCCATCAGGTGATCTGCGTGGGCGTGAAGCACGAAGGCCCTCCCTATCTCCTCGAGGCCGAAACCCAAGGTGCGAGCCCCTTCCTCCAGCAGGGAGTAGAGGGGAGAGAGTCCGCCCTCTATGAGGATCGGTTCCTCTGCCTTCAAGAGGTAGAGGTTGAAGGGGACGCCCAGACAGTAGAGGTCTTCCGTGACCTGGTTCAGCCAGCCTTCCGTCTTGCCCAACGGAGGAGTTCCTCGTAGTCGAGGCTGTTGAGGAGGTCCTGGGGTTCGCACCAGCCGCGCCTGGCCACGCCCACCCCCAGGTCTATCATCCAGAGCTGTCCGAGGTTGTGGGCATCGGTCCCTATGGCGAGCTTGACCCCCTGGTCCCTCGCCCTGCGGACGTAAAGGTCGTTCAAGTCGAGGCGGTCGTAATAGGCGTTTATCTCCAAGGCGGTACCGGTCTTGGCCGCCTGTTCTATCAGCCGTTCCACGTCCACACGGTAGCCCTCTCGGGTGGAGATCAGGCGACCCGTGGGGTGGGCGATGACGTGTACGTAGGGGTTCTCCATGGCCCTTAGGATCCGTTCCGTGACGTCCTCCTCCTTCCGCCAGGAGTGGATGGCGGCTATCACCAGGTCGAGCTCTTGAAGGACCTCATCGGGGTAGTCGAGGGAACCATCGGGCAGGATGTCCACCTCCGTGCCGGCCAAGAGCTTCGCCCCCCGGGAGCTCCTGTTGAGCTCCCGGATCCGTTCGACCTTCTCCATCAGCCTCTTCACGTCGAGCCCTCGGGCGTATCTGGCCCCCTGGGAGTGGTCACAGACGGCGATGTACTGCCAACCGCGCTGGGAGGCCTCCTGAAGCAACTGTTCCAAGGTGCCGGTGCCGTCCGAGTACCTGGAGTGCACGTGCAGGTCCCCCTTGACCTCTCCGTATTCGACCAGCTGCGGCAACCTCCCGGCCGCTGCGGCCTCCACCTCCCCGAGGTCCTCCCTCAACTCCGGTGGGACCCAGCAGAGCCCCAAGGCCCTGTAGACGTCCTCTTCCTCCTCGCCGCCGATCCGATCCTCACCCCTGAAGACCCCGTACTCGGAGATCTTCAGGCCCAGCCCCTTGGCGATGGTCCGCAGGTGGATGTTGTGCTGCTTGGAGCCGGTGAAGTACTGAAGGGCCGCCCCGTAGGACTCCTTCGGCACCACCCGGAGGTCTACCTGGTAACGGTCGCGAAAGATCACAGACCCCTTGGTCTCGCCCGCTGCCAGGACCCCCGTGATCCCGGGGAGGTGAACGAAGCGGTCGACGATCCCGCGACCGTCCGAGCCCGTACAGAGGATGTCGATGTCCCCCACCGTCTCCTTCATCCTCCTGAAGGAACCGCAGGCCGAGATGGACCTCACCGCAGGGAACTTCTCCATCTCCCCGATGACCTCCTGGACGAGGGGGTAGGCCAGGCCCAAGGGGATCCGCTCGCTCATCTTCTCGTAGAGCTCAAGGCCCTTTTTGATGTTCTCCACCTTCTTCTGGCCCATGCCGGGGAGCTTGGCCAAGGAGCCGTCGGACAGGACCCTTTTGAAGTCTTCTACACTCCTCACCCCCAGTTGATCGTAGGCGAGCTTCAGGGTCTTGGGCCCTATCCCCTGGACATCCATGAGCCCCAGCAGGTCCTGGGGGACCTGGGAGATCACCTCGTCGTACTTGCGGATCCTGCCCGTCTCTATGTACTCGGCTATCTTCTTGGCGATCCGTTCACCGATGCCCGGGATCTTGACCAGGGCCCCTACCCCTCCATCCCTGTAGATCTCCTCTACCTCGGTGGGGTAGTCCTCCAGGACCCGGGAGGCCTTGCGGTAGGCCCCTATCTTGAAGGGGTTCTCCCCCAAGAAGTCCAGGGCGTCGGCCATCTTGGAGAAGAGCTCAGCCAGGACCTTGTTGTTGCCCATCTCCCTCACCTCAACTGTGAGGGTAACTCCATCCCGAGGGCTTTTCAAGGGCACCGAGGAGCGTGTATCCTCGTTGGGGTGAAGGTCAAGAGGACTCCCCAAGAGTTCCAAGTGGAGGAGGTGGTGGAGATCTCCCCCGGGCAGAAGGGGGAATACGCCCTTTATCGCCTCAGCAAGTGGGGAGCCAACACCCTGGACGTGTTGCGGGATGTGGCCAGGAGGATGGGGGTTCCCGTCTCCTCCATCGGCTACGGAGGGCTAAAGGACCGCCACGCCCTATCCCATCAGTACATCACCGTGCGAGGGGGCAGGACCCAGGACCTTCGGGGCAAGAACTACCGCCTCCATTACCTCGGCCCTTCAGAGGTCCCCATGGGCCGGGGGAAGGTGCTGGGCAATCGGTTCTCCATCCTGGTGCGGGACCTGGATTTGGGGCCCGAGGAGGTGCAGCAGGAGGTGGAGTTGGTGCGCCTTTACGGCCTCCCCAACTACTTCGACGAGCAGCGCTTCGGCTCCGCTCGGCACGGCCAAGGCTTCGTCGCCAAGGAGCTGATCCTCGGGCACTACGAGAGGGCCTTGAGGCTCCTGCTGGCGGTCCCCTCCAGGTGGGACGAGGCGGCGGTGAAGAGGTTCAGGAGGTGCGTGGCGGAGAGCTGGGGGGATTGGGCCAAGGGCATCGACCTGGCGCCCACGCCCTGGGAGCGGCGGCTCCTGGAGTTCTTGAGGGGGAAGAGGCCCTCCAAGGGCACCTTGAAGAAGGCCTTCTCCCTGCTGGACAGGGAGCAGATGACCCTGCTGCTCATGGCCTACCAGAGCTTCCTGTGGAACGAGACCGTGAAGGGGATCCTCAAACGCCTCGGGGTGGAGACCTTCGTCGTCCCCCATCTGGTGGGTGAGCACTTCTTCTGGAGGAGGCTTGAAGAGGGGGCCCTGAGGGAGCTCGAGGGCTTGGAGGTCCCCCTGCCCAGCCCACGGCTCCGAGGTCAAGGCCTTTGGAGGGAGGTCTTGGAGGAGGTCCTCGAGAGGGAGGGGATAGGGACCCTGGCCAACTTCAGGACGAAGGTGAAGGGAGGGGTCTTCAAGGCCCACCGGAGGCGGGTCCTCCTCAGGCCCGAGGGGCTCCAGGTGCAGGTCGCCTCGGATGAACTTCACCCCGGGAGGCAGAAGGTCTTCCTTCGGTTCTTCCTCCCCCCGGGCTCCTACGCCACCCTTCTCATCAAACGCCTCTTCGGCGCTGGAAGGCGAAGAGGAGATGAATAAATTTCTGAAGGGGGCTTCTCCCCTGGGAGGTGATGGAGATGGCTTTGATCGACCATAGGCCTTGGGGTCATTACGAGGTCCTCTCCGATGCCCTCGATCACAAGGTGAAGAGGATTGTGGTGCTGCCCGGCCAACGGTTGAGCTTACAGAGGCACCGCCATCGCTCCGAACACTGGTATATAGTGAAGGGAAGGGCGGTGGTGACCCTGGATGGACGTCAGATCGAGCTCGAAGAGGGGGGATCGGTGGACATCCCCCGGGGGGCAGCCCACAGGATCGCCAACGTGGGTTCCGAGGATCTGGTCTTCATAGAGGTCCAACGGGGGGATTACTTCGGTGAGGACGACATAGAGCGCCTTGAGGACGATTACGGACGGGTGCCGGGGAGGGGAGGATGAGGGACTTGGTGGTGGTGATCCTGGCTGGAGGGGCGGGGACCCGTTTCTGGCCCTTGAGTACAGAGCAGAGGCCGAAGCAGTTCCTCGACCTCTTTGGAGGGAGGACTTTGTTGCAGAGGAGCCTCGATCGGGTGAGGGGGATGGTGCCTCCGGAGCGGGTCTTGGTCCTCACCAACGAGGCCTTCCTCCCGCAGGTGAGGGAGCAGTTGCCGGAGCTCCCCGAGGAGAACGTGGTGGGGGAGCCGGCCCGCCGGGACACGGCTGCCGCCGTGGCCCTCTCGGCCCTCCTCTGTAGGCGGCTCTTCGGCGACCCCGTGATCTTGACCCTGACCGCCGATCACTTGATCGAGCCGGTGGAGCTCTTTCAGAAGGCGGCCCTTTCAGCCATCGATGCTGCTGCAAGGGAAGGGGTCCTTTACACCTTCGGCATAAGGCCCTCCTATCCCGCCACCTCCTACGGCTACCTCGAACTGGGGAGGAAGGTGGGCGAGGACGAGGGGATAGAGCACTACGAGGTGCTCCGCTTCAAGGAGAAGCCCGACCTGCAGACGGCCAAGGGGTACCTTAGAGAGGGGCGATACCTCTGGAACTCCGGGATGTTCGTCTGGCAGACGGGAGCCATCCTCGAAGAGCTCAAGGAACACCTGCCTCGACACCTGGATCACCTCGAGAGAGCCCTCCGCCACCTGGGCACCGCTCGGTGGAGGCAGGCCCTGAGGGATGCCTTCGAACCCCTGAAGGCCATCTCCATCGATTATGGGGTGATGGAGATGGCCTCCAGGATCCGCTGTGTGGCAGCTCCCTTTCGCTGGAGCGATGTGGGGGGGTGGCTGGCCCTTCAGGAGTTCCTGCCCAGGGATGCGGCGGGCAACGCCTATCGGGGCAAGCTGCACACCCTGGAGGCCGAGGGCAACCTCGTCTTCTGCGATGATGCCGATGAGGTGGTGGCCCTCGTGGGGGTCAAGGACCTGGTGGTGGTGCGGGCGGGCAAGACCACCCTCGTGGTCCCCAAGGAGAGGGCCGAGGAGGTGAAGAGGCTCGTCCAGAGGCTCAAGGGGAGGGGATGAGTGACCCCGAAGTGGCTCATCGTGGGGCTCGGCAACCCCGGTCCTCGGTACCTCTTGAGTAGGCACAACGCAGGGTTCCTCATAGTGGATGCCTTTGCAGAGGCCCACGGATTGAGGTGGCAGAGGACCCCCTTGGCCGATGTGGCCGAAGGGAGGATAGGGGAGGGGGTCCTTTTGGCCAAGCCCCTCACCTTTATGAACCTGAGCGGAGAGGCCGTCAGGGAACTCGTGGACCGCTACGGTCTCCCCTTGGACAGGGTCGTGGTGGTGCACGACGACATCGACCTTCCCTTTGGCCGCCTGAGGGTAAAGAGAGGAGGGGGACACGGAGGACATAGGGGGGTGGCCTCGGTTATGGAGGCCTTAGGCGGGGAGGGGTTCCCGCGCCTCAAGGTCGGGGTGGGCAGGCCGGGGCGAAAGGAGGAGGTGGTCGATCACGTCCTCAGCCCCTTTTCAGAGGAGGAGAGGTCCAATTTGCCCGAGGTGATGGAACGGGCCGTTGGGGCCCTCGAGGCCATACTCCTCCGGGGCCTCGATGAGGCCATGAACCTCTACAACCGTTAGGGGTTCACTCCTCGGAGGGCTCGATCTCGGCCAACTCTTCTGGGGCTTCCGCCTCCTCTTCCTCCACCGTAGGAGGCACAACGGTGACGATGGCCTGTTCTGGGTCGGTGAGGATCTTCACCCCTTCGAGCTTGAGGTCGGCCACGTGGATGGCGTCACCGATGTCCAGGTCCGACACGTCGACCTCTATACTCGAGGGGAGCTTCTCGGGGAGGCACTTGACCTCGAGCTCCCGCAGAATCAGCTCGAGCACACCCCCCTTCTCCACCCCCTTCGCCTTCCCCACCAGGTGGACCGGCACCTCCATGTAGATCTCCTCCTCCATGGCGACGCCCTGGAAGTCCACGTGCAGCAGCGCGTCCTTTAGGGTGTCCTTCTGGATCTCCTTCAGCAGGGCGAGCTTCTTCACCTCCTTGCCGTCCAGGCCCTTGATGACGAGGGTGAAGAGGGACCGTCTTGCCTCGAGCTGCCCGAGGGTCCTCCTCAGATCGCTCAGCCTAACGGCCAGGGGGATGGGTTCTTCGCGATGCCCGTAGAAGATGGCGGGGACCATCCCCTGTCGCCTCAGGCGTCTTGCAGCCCCTTTGCCGGTTTCCTTCCTATAAAAGACCTCCAATTCCCTCCGTTCCATCCAACCCTCCTTATCACACGAAAAGGGAGCTCACCGATTCGTTGAGGTGGATCCTGCGGATGGCCTCACCGAAGAGTTTGGCCACTGAGAGGACCTTGATCTTGCTGCATGCAGAGGCCTCCTGGGACAGGGGAATGGTATCGGTGACGATCAGCTCCTGTATGAGCGATTCCTCTATCCTGTGGACGGCCTCCCCTGAGAGGACCGGGTGGGTGCAGCAGCCGTAGACCTCCTTGGCCCCTTGGTCGACCAGGGCCGCAGCCGCCTGGGTGAGGGTGCCAGCAGTATCGACCATGTCGTCGAGCAGCACGGCCGTCTTTCCCCTCACTTCCCCTATGATGTGCATCACCTTTGAGACGTTGGCCTTCTCTCGGCGTTTGTCGATGATGGCCAAGGAGGCCTCGAGCCTTTTAGCGAAGGCCCTGGCCCGCTCGACCCCTCCGGCGTCAGGCGAGACGATGACGAGGTCGTCTTGGAACCTCTTCCTGAGGTACTGGAGCAGCACCGGGGTGGCGAAGAGGTTGTCCACCGGTATGTCGAAAAAGCCCTGGATTTGTCCCGCGTGCAGGTCCATGGTCAGGACCCTGGAGGCCCCCGCCACAGTGATCAAGTTGGCCACCAACTTGGCCGAGATGGGCTGTCGAGGGGCTACCTTGCGGTCCTGTCGGGCATAGCCGTAATAGGGGATGACGGCGTTGATCCTGCCGGCCGAGGCCCTCTTCAGGGCATCCATCAGGATGAGGAGCTCCATGAGGTTGTGGTTTACGGGGGGACAGGTGGACTGGATGACGAAGACATCGGCCCCTCGGACGCTTTCGTCTATCTCCACCGCGATCTCCCCGTCGCTGAAGGTCTTGATCTGGGCCTTGCCGAGGGGGACCTCCAAGTAATGGCAGACCTTTTCCGCCAAGGGGAGGTTAGAGTTGCCTGCAAAGACCTTCAACTCGTGACTCCCCGCTGAGAATAAGGCCATTTCCCCTCCTTAAAGAACTGGCTGGGGTGGGAGGATTCGAACCTCCGAATGCGGGATCCAAAGTCCCGTGTCTTACCACTTGACGACACCCCAGTCTAAAGAAGCCTGACCAAGAAGACCTGCCAGTCCTCCTCTCCCTTCAGGCGCTCATAACACCTCCTCGCCTGCTGGTGGGAGCTGAAGATCCCAAAGACAGTGGGGCCACTGCCGCTCATCGATACCCCTTGGGCTCCTTCCCTCAGCAGCAACTCTTTCAAGACCGCGATCGACGGCCGTAGCCTTTGAGCCACCTCCTCCAGGGCGTTGTAAAGAAACTCCTCCCACCGTTTTGGGGGCAATCTCGAAAAAATACTATTCCGCCCTCTGGGGGTTGTCAACCCTTCGCCATGGAGACGGTATACCTCAGCCGTGGAGAGGGGTTCCCCGGGGTGTACCAAAACGAGCCATAGGTCAAGGGGGGGCAGGGGGGCGATGAGCTCCTCGCCGATTCCCCCCATACAGGCTGCACCTCCCACGAGGAAGAAGGGCACATCGGCTCCCACCTTTGCGGCCACCTTCATCAATTCCTCCATGGGCAGCTCAGGGGCCCAGAGGAGGCGGAGGGCCTTAAGCACCGCTGCGGCGTCGCTGCTGCCGCCCCCAAGGCCCGCCCCCACCGGGATCCCCTTCTTCAGTTCGATCCGCACCCCTCCCCTCAAGCCCAGTTCCTCGAAGAAGAGGAGAGCCGCCTTAAAGCATAGGTCTTCCCTCGGGATCTCGGGGTGGTCACAGGAGACCTCCAGCCCCTCTCCCCTCTGCACCACCATTTCGTCCCATAGGGAGATGGGGTAGATCCAGGTGCGCAGCAGGTGATAGCCATCCTCCCTCCTGCCCACTATCTCGAGACGGATGTTTACCTTAGCCGGCGCCCTCAGATGTACCCTTCGGCGGACCACGGTCTTACTTTAACCCCATGGGGGGCTCCTCACAAGGTATGGATTTTTGGACAAGGCTGTGATTTAATTAGTCCCCGCCCATGTTGGACCTCAAGTTCCTCAGGAAAGAGCTAGATCGCGTGAGGGAGAGGATCGCCCTGAGGGGCGTCGAAGTGGACTGGGAGCGGTTCCTCGAGCTTGACGGCGAGAGGAGGGAGCTGATCCAGCGGGTGGAGGCCCTCCGCAGCAGACAGAACAGGTATTCCGAGGAGATCAGTAGGATCAAACGGGAGGGAGGGGACTCCAAGGACCTCATCGCGGAGATGCGAGTGGTGGCCAAGGAGGCCAAGGAGCTGGAGAGGCAGCTCCGGCAGAAGGAGGAGGAGCTCAGGGCCTTCCTCCTCAACGTCCCCAACGTCCCCCACGAGTCGGTCCCTGTAGGGGATGGCCCTGAGGACAACGTGGAGGTCAAGCGGTGGGGAGAGCCCCCTGAGTTTTCCTTCGAACCCCGTCCCCATTGGGAGATCGGGGAGCGTCTCGGGATCCTCGATTTCGAGAGGGGGGCCAAGCTGGCCGGTGCCCGTTTCACCCTCTACTGGCGCTTGGGGGCACAGCTGGAGAGGGCCCTCATAAACTTCATGCTCGACCTGCACATCAAAGAGCACGGCTACACCGAGGTTCTCCCCCCTTTCATGGTCAACCGTGGGGTGATGACCGGTACGGGACAGCTGCCCAAGTTTGAGGAGGACCTCTTCAAGATCGAGGGGATGGATTTCTACCTCATCCCCACAGCGGAGGTCCCCGTGACCAACATCCACCGGGAGGAGATCCTCGAGGAGGAGGACCTCCCCCTCAAATACGTTTCCTACACCCCCTGTTTCCGCAAGGAGGCGGGCTCCTACGGAAGGGACGTCAGGGGGATCATAAGGCAGCACCAGTTCAACAAGGTGGAGCTGGTCAAGTTCTCCCTGCCGGAGAACTCCTATGAGGAGTTGGAGACCCTGCTGTTGGACGCCGAAGAGGTTCTGAAGCGATTGGGGATCCACTACCGGGTGGTGGCCCTCTGCACAGGGGACCTCGGTTTCGCCGCCTCCAAGACCTACGACATCGAGGTGTGGCTGCCGGGTCAGGGGGAGTACAAGGAGATCTCCTCCTGCAGCAACTTCGAGGACTTCCAAGCCCGTAGGGCTTCGATCCGCTTCAGACGCAGGGGCCGCAAGGGGACGGAACTGGTCCACACCTTGAACGGTTCAGGCCTCGCCGTGGGACGGACGGTGGTGGCCATCCTCGAGAACTACCAGCAAGAGGACGGAAGCGTCCTCATCCCCGAGGTCCTTCGTCCTTACATGGGGGGCGTTGAAAGGATCCTCCCCGAAGGATAAAATTTCTCCGAGGAGGGATGGCCGAGTGGTCGAAGGCGGCGGTCTTGAAAACCGCTGACCCGAAAGGGTCCGGGGGTTCGAATCCCTCTCCCTCCGCCATCTTTGAGGCGATCCTTCGGGGTTTGATCTGAGGAAGCTTGACATCTGGGGAGAGCTTCCTATAATGGGAAAGTGAAAACAGGAACAAGGAGGGCACCATGAAAAAGTGGATGGGGGGATTGATGGCTTCGGTCTTTACGGCGATGGTGGTCTCCCTCTGCTTGGCGGGGGCCCCGGAGGTGATGAAGATTGAGAACAAGTACACCAAGAAGAAGAAAGGGGCGGTAGTCTTCAGCCATAAGAAGCACGCAGAGGCTTATAAGATCGCATGTACGGAGTGTCACCATAAGTGGAAGAAGGAGGAGGCCAAGGAACCGAAGAAGTGCGCCAGCTGCCACAAGGAGAAGAAGCAGGGGAAGGTCCTCAGCCTGATGAGGGCCTTTCACAAGAACTGCATGGGGTGCCATAAGGGCCTCGCCAAACAGGGCAAGCCGACCGGGCCTACCACTAAATGCAGCGGGTGCCATCAGAAGAAATCGTAGAGAGGGGCCTGAAAGGGGGAGGGGAAGCCCTCCCCTTTTTCTTTTAGCCTGAAGAGGGGGAAGGGTGCCTGAGGCGACGATCCCCTTTGTGGAGGATGCCACCAAGTATCTGAACGCCCTCCGATCCTTAGAGGGATATACCCCGCCCTTTGAGATCATCGGCAACTATCGCCTCATCGACGACGGTGAGCACCCCGAGGCGACCCTCCTGTTGAGGGCGAGGGATAGAGAACTCCACGAGGCCGCCACCGGTGTCGGCCCCGTGGATGCCTTGGCCAACGTCTTGAAGAAGGCCTTGACCCCTCTTTTCCCCTCCCTGCAGGGGGTGAGGCTCCTTGACTTCTCCTCCCGGATCTTCGACCCTCGGGCTGGGACCGCAGCGGGGGTGGAGGTAAGGATCCTCTTCAGCAACGGTGAGAGGGTCTGGGAGGTGCACGCCTTCTCCGAGAACATCAACAAGGCCTCCTTTTGGGCCTTGGTGGACGGCTTCGAATACGCCATCCTCATAGATCAGGGGCGGGGTCCTTTGAGCTCGGCGTCTGAGGGACGGATGTAGAGGGGGACGAGGGAGTTGAGGTCATCCCCCTTGCCCTCCCTGAGCCTTTTCCATCCCAAGAAGGCCACGGCGGAGGCCCTGGGGTGGTGGCAAGGAGGGGGGGCTATCTCCACCCCTTCGAGGCCCTCGAACTCCTCTCTGTAGAGCAGGGCCCCTTCGCCCACGAGGAGGAATTCCCCTCCGCGGATGCGCTCGATCACCGAGGCTGGGGAGAGGACCTCGAAGGGTCCCTCCCTCCGTCCTCCTCGGTAGAGGGCCCCGAAGAGTTCCCCCCTCTTGGCATCGATGAGGGCGTAGACCGGAAGCCCCCTCGATGGGATGCCGAAGACGAGGGCGTCCAGGGATGGCACGCCGGCCAGTGGCCTCTCCAGGGCCATGGCCAGACCCTTGGCTACGCTCAGGCCTATCCTCAACCCCGTGAAGGAACCGGGCCCGATCCCCACGGCGATGCCGTCCAGGGCCTGGGGCTCGAGGCCAAGGGCCTCCAGCAGGGCCTTGAGGGCCGGCAGCAGACGCAGGGAATGGCTGCGGGGGAGGTTTAGGGACCACTCCGCCCTCAGGGTCCCATCCTCCACGATGGCTACCCCCCCGGCGTCGGTGGAGGTCTCGATCCCTAGGACCCTCATTTGGGCCTCCAGATCCGCGTTATGTCGTTGTAAAAGGCCAAGACCATGAGGGAGACGATGATGATCAAGCCGACCTTCTGGACCACCTCCAGCTTCCTCGTATCCAAGGGCCTCCTCAGGACCCCTTCCAGACCCATGAGGAGGAGATGGCCTCCGTCCAGGATGGGGATGGGGAAGAGGTTCAGCAGGCCGAGGTTTACGCTCAGCAGCGCCGTGAAGAAGAGGAGCCGCAGCAGGCCCTTCTCCGCTTCCTGTCCCGCCATCTGGGCGATCATAATGGGGCCCCCGATGGTCCTGGCGGAGATCACCCCTCTGATGATCTTCACCACGCTGAGGACCACCAGCTTAGAGACCCAGTAAGTCTGACGAAGGCCCTTGAGGAAGGCCTCTAAGGGCCGATGGCGTTCGATCCCCACCTGGCCGGAGGGGACTACCCCTATCTGGTACACCTCCACCTCTTCCCCGAAGATGTTCTTCCTCTTGACGGCCTTGGGCCTGATCTTGAGCTCGAAGCGCCGGCCCCCTCGCTCGATCAGCAGGTGGAGCTCTCTGCCCTGACTCCTGGGGATGACCTCAAGCAGCGTCTCCCAGTACCGTACGTGTCTTCCCTCGATCTCCAGGACCCTGTCCCCTGGTTTGAGCCCTGCTTGAGCAGCGGGGAAGTCCTCCATGACCTCCCCGATGACCGGCAGGAGCTTCGGAACCCCCAGCCAGAAGATGAAGGCGAACAGGAGGCTGGCGAACAGCAGGTTGGACAGGGGGCCAGCGGCCACGATGGCGGCCCGCTGCCTGAGGGGCCTAAGGGCGAAGGACCACCTCTCCTCCTCCTTCGGCACCTCCTCTGTGGGCTCCTCGCCCAACATCCTCACATACCCCCCCAAGGGGAGGAGGGAGAGGATGTATTCGGTCTCCCCCCACCTGCGGCCGATCAACCTCGGCCCGAAGCCGAAGGAGAAGGTGAGGACCCGGACCCCGAAGAGCTTGGCCACCATGAAGTGGCCCAGCTCGTGCACCAGGATGAGGGCCCCTAAGACGAAGGCAAAGGCCAAGATCGAGGTCATCGGATTCCCTCCAGGACCTTCCTGGCCTCCTCCCTTGCCCAGCGGTCCGCCTCTAAGACCTCCTCCACCCCAGAGAGGGGCCTCCAGGTGTGCCTCTCCAGGACCCTCCTCACCACCTCTACCACCTTCCCCAGGGGGATCCTGCCCTTCAGGAAGGCCTCCACCGCTATCTCGTCAGCAGCGTTGAGCACCGCTGGCATGGTGCCTCCGGCCTCCAAGGCCTCACGGGCCAACCCCAAGGCTGGGAAGCGTTCCAGATCCGGGGGGTGAAAGGTCAAAGGGCCCGATCGGTGCAGATCCAACACCGGATAGGGGAGGGGCAGTCTCTCGGGGTAAGAGAGGGCGTAGGCGATGGGGATCTTCATGTCGGGCCTGCTCATCTGGGCGATGACGGACCCGTCCACGAACTCCACCATCCCGTGGACTATCCCCTGGGGGTGGATGAGGACCTCGATCCTCTCCGGGGGGAGGTCGAAGAGCCATCGGGCCTCGATCACTTCGAGCCCCTTGTTCATCAAGGTAGCTGAGTCGACCGAGATCTTGGGGCCCATCTTCCAGACCGGATGGCGCAGGGCTTGGTCCGGTCCTGCCCGCTGCATCTCCTCGACGGGGAGGTGGTAGAAGGGCCCCCCTGAAGCGGTGAGGATGAGCCGTCTTATGGCCTCGGCCTTCCTCTTGCCCCCGAGGGCTTGGAAGAGGGCGCTGTGTTCGCTGTCCACAGGTACTATCTCCACCCCTCGTTCCTCCGCCCTCCGTATGACCCATTCCCCCGCCATCACCATGACCTCTTTGGTGGCCAAGGCCACGCGTTTGCCCTCCTGGAGGGCTGCCAGCGTCGGTCTCAACCCCACGGCCCCCACCACGGCGATCACCACGAGGTCTACCTCCTCCGCGGAGGCAAGGGCCACCAATCCTTCCTCCCCCCATAGGACCTCCAAGTGGGGTTTCTCCGCCTTAAGCCTTTCGGCCTCCCCGCGAGACCTCACCGAGACCTTCCTGGGGGAGAAGCGATCGATCTGCCTCCGAAGGAGGGCGACGTTGCCTCCGGCCGCAAGGGCCTCAACGGTGAAACGGTCCCTGAAGAGGTCCACCACCTCCAGGACCCCCCTGCCTATCGAACCCGTAGAGCCCAGGACGGCCAACCTCCTCATTTCAGCCCATCCTCAGGAGATAGTAGACAAAAGGGGAGGTGAAGAGGAAGCTGTCGAGCCTGTCGAGCATGCCGCCGTGGCCAGGGATTAGGGAACCGGAGTCCTTCACGCCGGCTGCCCTCTTTATCAAGGACTCTGAGAGGTCCCCGAGCTGGCCCAACACCCCGATGCCTAAGGCCAAGAGGACCCCCAGTGACAGAGACATATGGGGAAGGTAGAGGGCCCTGAAGAGTAGGAGGGTGAGTCCCACCCCTGCCAAACAACCCAGGGCCCCCTCCACCGTCTTCTTCGGGCTCACCCTGGGGGCGAGGGGGCGCCTCCCCATGAGGTTCCCCACGAGGAGGGCGACTGTGTCGCCGATCCAAAGACAGGCCACCAGCAGCAAGAGCCACTTCATCCCCTCCGGCAGTCGCACCAGCAGGATGAGGTGGGCCATGGTGAAGGGGACGTAGATCGTGCCGAGGAAAAGGAGAGCTGAGCGCCTGAGCCCATCCAGGGAGGTCGGGCCGAAGATGAGGTGGTGCAAAGAGATCAGGAAGAGCACGAGGAGGGGGGAAAGGGCCAGTCCCTCTAAGTCCCCCCAATGGGCCAAGGCCACCGGCACGATCCCGAGGAGGGGCCACATTCCACCCGCCCCCAAGGTAAGGCGGTAGAACTCCCGCAGGGCCAGAAGGCTGACCCCAAGGACCACCAAGGAAAGGGACCATGGGGGGCCGAGCAGGACGAACAGCAGCAAGGGGGGGATTATGAACAGGACGGAGAGGACCCTCTTCAACTTCTCGCCCCCCCGGAGGGATTCCCTGTGAGTTGCGAGCTGGTGAGACCGAAGCGCCGTTCCCTCGATTGGTAGTCGAGGATGGCGTCCAGGAAATCGGCCTTGGTGAACTCGGGCCAGAGGACCTCGGTGAAGTACAGCTCGGTATAGGCGACCTGCCACAGGAGGAAGTTGCTGATCCTCTGTTCCCCGCTGGTCCTGATGAGGAGGTCGGGGTCGGGGAGCCCTGCGGTGGAGAGGAAACCCGAGAAGACCTCCGGGGTGAGGTCCTGAAGCCTGAGCCTACCCTCCCTGACCTCCTCGATCGCCCTCTTCACCCCTTTGAGGATCTCCCACCTGCCGCTGTAACTCAGGGCCAAGTTCAAGATGAGGTCACACTTCTCAGAGGTCATGCGAGCCGTCTCCAGCAGGGCGTCGCGGACCCGAGGGGGCAGGTCGTCCAGATCCCCAATGGGGTTGAGCCGTATCCCTTCCTCGAGGAGTCTGTCCCTCTCTGAAAGGAGGTAGTCGTGCAGCAGCTCCATGAGTTGGTCCACCTCCTCCTTGGGCCGTTGCCAGTTCTCCTTGGAGAAGGCGTAAAGGGTGAGGACCTCGATGCCCAGTTCCTTCGATATCTCCACCACCTCCTTTACCGCCTCCAGTCCCTTCCTATGGCCCTCAATCCTGTGGAGGTTCTGGCGTTCCGCCCAACGACCGTTGCCATCCATGATGATGGCGACGTGACGGGGCAACCGTCCCCTGTCCACCAAGCGCTTCTTCTCCTCAATCAGAGACATGGTCCCCTTTTTGTCCTTGAGAGACTTCAAGAATTACCACACTTCAAGGGGAGGATGCAAACGGCCCCTCATGGGAGGCTCCTCGCCAAGGTGAGGGCCATGACCTCTGATGCCCCTGGCCCGCAAGAGGGTCCTCGCGGCCTCTGAGAGGGTCGCCCCAGTGGTGAAGACGTCATCCACCACCAGGACCCTCTTGCCGTCCAGGGGGAGGTGGTCACGGAGGGCGAAGGCCCCTTTGAGGTTGTTCCTCCTGTCGCGCGGCCCGAGGGAGGTTTGGGAAGGGGTCTCTCGGACCTTGACCAGGAGGGGCAGCAGAGGAATGCCCGTCCTTCGGCTGAGGTGGCGGGCTATCAGGAGGCTCTGGTTGAAGCCCCTCTCCTTGAGCCTCCCTTTGGTCAGGGGAATGGGGACGAGGAGATGGGGGTGAGGGGGTTCCATCTCCCTCAAGGTGGCAAGGGCCAATTCCCCCAAGGGTCCTTCAAGGGTGAGGTCTCCCCCGTATTTGAAGCGATGGATGGCCTCTCGGAGGGACCCCTCGTAGAGGCCATAAGATAGATGGCGCGAAAAGGGATACTCCTCTCTCAAGCAAGGGCCACAGAGATGGGCGGCGGAGCCCTTCGCATAGGGGAGGCCACAACGCGGACACCGAGGCTCCTCGCAAGGGATCATCCCCTCTTTGCACCTTTGACAGAAGCCCCCTTCAGCAGGAGCCCCACAGAGGGGACAGAGGCGGGGGAAGAGGAGGTCGAGGAGCCCCTCGAGGACCTTCCTCAGACCCTGGGGGTCAATTCGGCAGGGGAAGGAGCTTCGGCCTTTTCGAGCTCGCACACCTTGAAGGTGCTCCATCGCCCACAGCTCGGGCATCGGTCGATCCACCCCTCCCTCTCATATCCACATAGGACGCAGTGATAGGGGATGAGGTCCTTGCCCTCCAGTTCCAACCCCCGCCTGTAGGAGTGGAGGGCCTCCTTTTCCTCCTCCCGCTGCAGGTGGATCTCCGCTTTGAGGTAATGATAGGAGGGATGTCTGGAGAGGGTCCCCTCTTGTTCCTTGAGCCTCTGGAGGGCCTCCTCCAGCATGCCCAGGCGGAGGCAGAGGCGCGCGTAGAAGAGGGCCAGCACAGGGAGGTTGACCGAATCGGTCATGGCCTCCAAGTAGATGTGGACTATCCCCCGGGGGTTGCCCACGGCGAGGAAGGCCCCTTCGAGTTTCTCGAGGAAGACGAGGTCCTTCGTCCCCTCCCATCCCCGCTGCCACGCCCTCAGGGCGGCCTTCTCCTTGCCCATCTCCATGAGGATGTCCCCCCACAGGACCTGGGCGGGGACGAAGGAAGGCGCCTCCTTGATCAACCGCTTGAGCTCCTTGAGGGCCTCCCTCCTCTCCCCCCCTGTGGCCTTGGCCTTGGCCCTCTCGTATCTAAGCCCCAACAGGAGCTCCCTTTCCTCCCCTTCGGCACAGACCTTGACGATTCGCTCCTGGAGGCTGGCGGCCTCCTCCCATTCCTTCCCCTCCATCCTTAGGTCCCTGAGGCTTCGAAGGGCCTGGAGGTTGGAGGGGTCCTCCTCGAGGATCTCCTTCAAGGCCTCCGCGGCTTCCTCGGTCCTCCCCATCCCCTTGAGGATCTGGGCCTCCATGAAGAGGGGTTCAAGCTGTGGCCCTTCCAGCCCCCTCGCCCTCCGTAGGACCTCCAAGGCCCTCTCCCCTTCGCCCATCGCTTCGTAGACCTCGGCCAGCCTGAGGTACAGCAGGGGGCGTTCGGGGGCCAAACGGAGCGCCCGTTCCAGGTGCCTCTCCGCCTCTTGAGGCCTCCCTCGCAGGACCGCCTCGCTGGCTCGGTGTAACCTCTCCCAGAGCTCCCTCTCCCGCTTCCGTTGGCCCTTTTCCTCCACCGCCTTCTTGACATCCCTGAGGAAGTAGAGTAGGGCGATGACCAACCCCCCGAGGAAGAAGGAGGACATCACCAGGATGGAGAGCGAAGTCTCGATGAAGGCCTTCGGGTAGAACTGGAACCTCACCTCCAAGGGGTTAAGGGCGGAGATGTAGAGGTAAAGGCCGAAGAGGATGGACAGAAAGAAGAACAGGGCCCTCAAGAACATCCTCAACCCTCCTCCTGAAAGTCCAAACCCTCATCCTCCAAGGGGATACGAGGGGCCTCGATCCAGAGTCCCTCCAGATCGTAATAGGTCCTGACGGGTTCGTAGAAGACGTGTACCACCAGATCGTCGTAATCAAGCAGGACCCATCTACCCTCCCCCATTCCCTCTACCCCAAGGGGATGGTGGCCCCATTGGGCCATCTTCCTCTCTATCTCTTGGGCGATGGTCTGGACCTGTCTGTCGGAGCGGCCGCTGCAGATGAGGAAGTAATCGGTCAATACCGGGAACCCCTTGAGCTCCAGGAGGATGAGGTCGTAGGCCTTCTTTCCCCTTGCAACCCGTGCGCAGAAGATGCCCTTCTCCTTCGCGTCCTTGAAGCCCTTGACCACCTCTGTTTCGCATCATACCATCAATCCGTCGGAGGTGAAAAGGGGTGAGGGCTGAAAGGACAGCAAAGGAGGTCCGTTGTCCGAGGTGCGGAGAGAAGGTCAAGGAGTACAGGAACCCCTTCCCCACCGTAGACCTGATCATCGAGGTCCCTCCGGGCGTAGTCCTCATAAGGAGGGGGAAGGACCCGAAGCTCTGGGCCCTGCCTGGGGGGTTCTGTGAATACGGCGAGAGCCTTGAGGATGCTGCCAGACGGGAGGCTGAGGAGGAGACGGGCCTTCAGGTCGAGCTGCTCGAGCAGTTTTACACCTATTCCGACCCCCATAGGGACCCTCGGCAGCACAACATCACCACCGTTTACATAGCCAGGCCCAAAGGGGGGAGGTTGAGGGCAGCGGACGATGCCGCCGAGGTGAAGGTCTTCACCGAGGGGGAGATCCCCTCCCCCCTCGCCTTCGATCATCGACGGATCCTCGAGGACTATTTCCGCTGGCGACGCACGGGCAGGAGGCCTACTCCAGCCGCCTGAGGGCCTCCTTTATCCTTTTGACCCCCTCTTCGATCACCTCGAGGGCGATGGGAAAGGAGAGGCGGAGATGTCCCTCCTTGCCGAACTCCACCCCAGGGACCACCGCCACCTTTGCCTCCTCCAGGAGATAGCTCCCCAAGGCCGTGGAATCCCCGATCTCCTCGCCCTTGAAGGTCCTGCCGAGGTAAGCGCCGAAGTTGGGGAAGACGTAGAAGGCCCCCAAAGGTTTAAAGCAGCTGATGCCTTCGATGGATGTCAGGAGCTCCCAGATGAGGTCCCTCCTCCGCTGGTACTCCCTCTGCATCTCAGCCACCCCCTCCTGGGGACCTTTGAGGGCGGCCACCGCCCCCTTCTGGGCGAAGGAGGTGGGGTTTGATGTGCTTTGGCCCTGGACCTTCCCCATGGCGGCTATGACCTCTTTGGGCCCCGCGGCGTAGCCCATCCTCCAGCCGGTCATGCTGTAGGTCTTGGAGAGGGCATTGACCACTATGGTCCTCTCCTTCAGTTCCGGTGAGAGGGAGGCTATGGAGACGTGCTTAAGGCCGTCGTAGAGGATGTGTTCGTACACCTCGTCGGAGATGATCCAGAGGTCGTGCCTCAGGGCCACCTCGGCGATGGCCTCGAGGTCTTCGCGTCCGTAGACGGCACCGCATGGGTTGGAGGGACTGTTTATGATGACGGCCTTGGTCCTCTCGGTCACCGCCTCCTCCAGGGCCTCTGGCCTCATCTTGAAGCCCTCTTCCTCAGAGGTCTCCACGATCACGGGTTCAGCCCCTGCCAGCCTTATCATGGCTGGGTAGGAGACCCAGTAAGGAGCGGGGACGATCACCTCGTCCCCCTCCTCGAAGAGGGCCATGGCCAGGTTGTAAAGGGCCTGTTTCCCACCACAGGTGACGATGACCTCCTCCGGGCTGTAGGAGAGGCCGTTGTCCCGCTCGAACTTCTCGCAGATGGCCTCCTTCAGCTCCTCGATGCCCGTGGCGGGGGTATATTTCGTGAAGCCCTCCCTTAAGGCCTTGATGGCCGCCTCCTTTATGTGGTCAGGGGTGTCGAAGTCGGGCTCCCCTGCTCCGAAGCTTATGACGTCCACCCCCTTGGCCCTCAAGGCCTTGGCTCGGGCGCTTATGGCCAGCGTCGCTGGGGGGTTGATCCCCTGGATCCTCTTGGCAAAACCCCTCATCCTCTCACCTCCTGAGCTGATTTGCGCCAAAGGCTACCACGGTTTAGCCTTCCTTGGAAGTCCCCGGGTGCCCTTCCCTCTCGAGGGCCCATTCCACCTGATGGAGGATCCCCCTGATGATCCTGACCTCCCGGGCATCGAGCCTCGCCCTGCCGAAGATCCTCCGGAGGGCCGTCATCATCCTCTGCGGGTTGTCCCCGTGGAGGAACCCGATCCGCGACAGGACCTCCTCGAGGTGCTGGTACATCGCCTCCAGTTCCTCGGAGGTGGCCAGCTTCCGATCCTGGGGTGTAGGGGGATGGGCTGCAAGGTGTAGCTCATACAGCACGATCATCACCGCTTGGGCCAGGTTAAGGGAGCCGTATCTTTCATCCGCGGGGATGGTGACCACCTCTTGGCACAGGTCCAGTTCCCTATTTGACAGGCCTCGATCCTCAGGGCCGAAGAGGAGGGAGACCCTTTGGGTCTGGGCCACCCGCAAGATCTCCTCGGCGGCCTCCCTCGGGGTGAGCGTATGGCCGCGCCGTTTCCCCTTACGCCTCGTGGTCCCCACCACGAGGGAGCTTGAGGCGGTGGCTTCCTGTAGGGTCTCAAAGACCCTTGCCCCCGACAGGATGTCCCTCGCGGCCACAGCCATGGTGATGGCATGGGGGTGAAGCGGCGGGCAGCGGGGGGCCACCAGGACCAGTTCCCTCGCCCCCATGTTCTTCATGGCCCGAGCCGTGGCCCCTACGTTGATGGGCCCCCGTGGCTCGACCAGTACTATCCTCACCCGCTCAAGGGACATCCGCATGCGATTATAGCCTCCCTCACACCTCATATCCATGGCCCTTTACAGGGAGGAGGGGGCGATGTAACTTTTGGACGTGGGGTCCTTCGTCGAAGTGGTCCTCCCCTTGGCCGTCCCCTCCCTTCTCTACAAATTGCCCCAGGGGATAAGGGCAGAGGTGGGCAAGAGGGTACTGGTCTCCTTGAGGGGGAAGGCCCGCATAGGGGTGATCCTCGAGGTCCTCTCCTCCCTTCCCCCGGATCTCGATCCAGGGCGGCTCAAGGAGGTGATGGAGGTCGAGGAGGGTCCTCCCTTCCTCGGTCCGAAGGAGGTCTCCCTCATGCGGTGGGCCGCCCACCATTACCTCTCCCCCCTCGGGCTGGTGTTGAAGTGCGCCCTCCCCCCAACGGCCACCGCCAGGGCTCAGCCTCGTCTCCGAGCTACTGAGGAGGCCGAGAGGCTTCTCCGGGAGGGGAGGATCGGGGGGGTGGAGAGGAAGGTCCTGGAGGCCCTCAAGGGACGGTCCCTCACCTTGAAGGCCCTGCTGAGGCGTTTCCCCCTTGAGGTCCTCGAAGGGCTCCAAAGGGGGGGACTCCTCAGGTCGGAGGAGAGCCCCCCCTGGCG
>Ga0190361_1000058_pt1 | contig 45829 bp, 54 predicted proteins | sample 48721845_MG_FD_161273 | JGI IMG/M metagenome (GOLD analysis project Ga0190361, IMG submission 161273) | Hydrothermal vent microbial mat bacterial communities from Southern Trench, Guaymas Basin, Mexico - 4872-18-4-5_MG | ecosystem: Environmental > Aquatic > Marine > Hydrothermal vents >... | reverse complement strand
CTCAAATTAGGACCTCCTACTCAGAGATAAAATTTCAAGTTCAGCTGAACCCTTAGAGATCTCGTTAACTTTGGAGATAAACGTTGTCTGTAAACCTGCAGGCATCTCAACTTCGCAGAGCCAGGATCCATCCTGAAGCCATTCAGATTTAAGAATTGAGCCATACTTAGAAACGAAGCCATATGCCTTTCCAGCACAGAAGGGTGGAAATCGAACTCTAATGGTGATTCTAGCAATCTTTAATGGAAGAATCTTTCTTAAAGCCTTTATGATGTCGAGTGCCTGCTCCTCTGCAGGTTTAAAGGGGTCTATTGGGATGCCAACTTCCTCCATTGCCAGCTCAATTCTCTTTGGAGGATGTGGAAGATTTGTTCTAGGATCAATACAGTTTTTAGAGATGAAGTTTATGATCTTCCTCTTCTTTGCTTCTATGAGCTCCCTCCTATGCTCAGCAGTTAACTGTAAAGTTCCATTTTTAATTATTATTGAAGCTATAGTTTTAATATTAGAAGTGGCGAAAACCTTTCTAATGGATTCCTCAGAAGCTTTCAATCCTTTCTTAGCATCTTTATATATAATGTCACTTATCAGGATATCATTTAAATCTACAGGTTCCCCCCGTTTAAATTTCCAAGCCAGATGGGGATCTACGAGAATTTCGAAACGCTCCCCCCTGGAAACATATCTTGCAATTATAGTCTTCCTTCCACTCAATTCGTCCACACTCTCACAACAAAATTTAAGCAAACAGAAATATAAATTAGTTTAACCTATTTGTTTAAGCTTTCCAGCTATTTCATCTTCACTTAGCTTTCTAAACTTTCCATCTTTAATACTTATAACACCTATCTCCAATTTCTGAGGTTCAAGAGCCCCTTCTATGACCGGTTTTAATGCATTAATACCTAGAATTAAAGCTTCATTAAGAGTTAAATCATGACGATAATTTTTCTCTAAATATTCGGTTGCAGGTTGAGAACCTGCTCCAATAACTCTCGCCATATATCCAGCATAGGCACCGCTAGGTTCAGTCATGAACAGTCTTGGACCGTTTAAATCAACACCGGCAATAAGAAGGGAAACTCCGAATGGTCGAACACCTCCATGCTGAGTGTAAAGCTGCATGATATCGCTGATCTTACGGGTTAAAACTTCAACATCTATAGGTTCATCATATAGAATCCTATTAATTTGAGCCTCAGTCCTAGCTCTATCAATTAAAACTCTGGCATCAAAAGGGAAGCCTGCATAAGTCATACCTATATGTTCATCTACTTTGAAGATTTTCTCTAGAGAGGAAAAATCGATTAAAGGTAGAAGTTTACGTTTTTCAGCCACTAAAACAATACCCTCAGAACATTTAATCCCTAAAGTTGTAAACCCTTTTCTAACGGCTTCCATAGCATATTCTACTTGGAATAATCTGCCATCAGGAGAGAAAACTGTGATAGCTCTGTCATAGCCCATACCAGGCGGAGTAAACAATCACATCACCTCCAAGCTAAAATGTAAGGCAATCCAGTAAATGTGACGACTAAATAACCAATAAACTTTACGCATAAAGTTTCGCCTAAAACATTTCAAATAAAAGATGAACTTTGAGAAGAGAAATTGTAAACCAATAAAATTTAATTTTCAATCAAAATAAAACCAATAAGTTAATCAACATTACGATGTTAACAATGTATAGTGGTGAATGAATGAGAGAAATCCTCGCCCCCTATCCATTTTCAAAGAATGGGTTATATATGAGGATTATGGGAACTGTTCTGCTAACCGCTACAGCACTCTATCTTCTCTTCAACACGATAATAGTAGAATATGTAATCAGTTTTATATTTTCATATGCCGCGTCATATGTTATTTTAACTATAAACAAAATTTTCAACACAAAGAAAATTCTTAAAGCACTAGAAGAGAAGGATAGATATATAATTTCTGAGCATAGTGGCAATTTCTATCATAAATTTCTCATGAAGATTATAGTAATGGTAACATTGCCTTTTCTAATAATACTAATTTATCCAACGATAGGTTTAGGATTGATATTAGGCGTGATTTGTGGTCATGGATCATCAGAACTGACACATTATACCTATACGAAGAAAACTGAAAAGAGGATTAATGGGAAACTCTACTATTTCACATCTATAATTGGCATTGAAGGAAAATATTTCACAGGGATAAAGGTGGCGAAACTTTCAGAAAAGCAGCATAATGATAAGTTATAGGAGTTACACCGAACCTTGATCTCACATAAACTTCAAAGGTTAACGATAAATTCACACATCCATGCAACATATTTCTCTTAAGTTTAAACATTGGAACTTCGATCTTCACATTCCGCTCAACAATGTTTGAAGGGTTTAAAAGGATCATTGAACCTTGGAAATTCTCACTGTAAACTCGGCAGAGTTCATTTCCCAAATAGATGTTGTAAATTACCATTGAACATTTAAGAACGCTGACTCCTCTATTCATCATGGAGTAAGTTAAATTAACATATACATGTTCACCCTTGAAGAATAGATTCACATTCTTCACATTGACATCTAAAAGCTTCACGGAGTAAACTTCACAATTATAATTGGCATAGTTGACGACTAGAAGAGAAGAGAAAAGTAAAGTTATTAGTATAAATATAAATTTAATTTGGGATGGTTTGCCAAGCAGGGTTGAAAGATAAATTCCAATTGGAATTAGGATTAGGGATATGGGGGAGAGAACTAGTAGGAGATACATTAACGTGTTCCTTAAAGACCACATTGTAACAAGCTCAGCCGCAATCCACCCAATATTCCATTGAACTGGAACTCGAATTAAAAGCATAGTTAAACCTACACTTAAAAATATGGAAGCCACATAGCCTATGAAAGCCTTCTTCAATTCGCCGATAACATATCCATAAAGTAATGAAATAATGCCGAAGAGAACAGCATATATGAGAGAGAGCTCTGAAAGCCCTCTACTGAAAACATTATTGAAAAGTATATATGAAAGTGAAAGCAAATAGAACAGGTTTAGGAGAACAAAGGAAAGAGGAGATTTAAGTTTAAACATAGGTTAACGCCTAACCTGCAATCTTGGATTGAGAATGGCATCTAAAGCGTTTCCGAGAAGGACGAAGGCTAATGCGAGAAAGGTGATGGCCAATCCTGGTGGAATTATCCACCACCACATAAATCTGAAGAAGGCTCCTGCATATCTAGCATTATAGAGCATTCTTCCCCAAGATGGAACAGATGGATCTCCAAGATTAAGGAAGCTTAATGTAGCTTCGAGAAGAATGGCTCCAGGAACTCTCATAACTAGATTTATATAAATTATAGGAGTCAGCTGCGGCAATATATGTCTGAAAATTATGTAAATGTCTGGGGCTCCTATGGCTCTAGCAGACTCAACGAACATACTATCCCTAATAGACATGACATATGCACGTGTATTTCTAGCGAAGACCATCCAACTGAATAGAGCTATTAAAGCTATCTCTAAGTAAAGGTTCTTTCCAACAAACACGCTTATAGCTATTAGAAGTGGAAGGATCGGTGTGAAGAGCAGGGTATCCGTGAAGAACATTAATATTTGATCTACAATTCTACCTTTATAGCCCGATATAACTCCTACAACTAAGCCTATAGATACTGATATAACTGACGCTAAAATACCAACCATGAGAGAAACTCTGGTTCCATAAATTAGATTTGAGAAAAGATCGCATCCTAGATTGTCGGTTCCTAGAATGCCGTAGAGCATACCGTAAATTCTAAATTCATTAACGCCGAGCCAAACATTAACCGCTCCATCTCCTTTAACACTGAAAATTGAAATGTAAAGTCTAAGTTTATAGACGCCCTTCAAATTGAAAATTTTTTCACCGAGATAATCATGCGGAGAAAAACCCAATTTAAGTTTAAGAGAAATGTCTCGAGCATCATAGGTTGCAGGTGTCTCCAATCTCGTAAGATTATTAGCTATTGGCAGACTGTCATAAACCTCGTAAACCCTACCTTTAGGGGTAACTATGGAGCATCTGATTCTAACATAGCTTCCCAGAGCATGATTGATCTCAACTTTGAACGGTATCTTACCGCTAAACCTTTTAGGCGGATTAAAAGTATAATTGAAGGCATATTCAAGTAGGAGATCTTTAACTGTAGAGACATTTCCACTTTTCACATTTATCTTTGAAAGATCGCTTTCCTCAACGTATTCAAGGCCATTACTCTGATGTAGAACATGCCAATCCTCATAGCTCAATTTTAAAATTATATTTCTCGGCAGATTTTCATAGCCTGGAAAAATGGAAAACCATGAGGGATAAGCATAACTGTCGGCCAGCCCCGTCTCATTTGGACCTACAGGCGAAATCCATGGGGCAAAAATTGCTACGAAGACATACAAGATTAAAACTCCTAGACCTAGAAGCCCTGTTTTATGCAATTTAAGCTCAGAGAGAAATGATTTGACAGCTTCGATTCTAGTTGTATTTATGCTAGCCAAGTTCTCACCTCAATCTAACCCTCGGATCAATCAAAGCTATAATAAGATCAGCAATATATAGAGAGACAACTGTTAAGGCTACTTGGATGAAGAGAACTGCCTGTACAACTGGATAATCGAACTGGGTGGCAGCTTGGAAAAGCCATCTACCAACACCATACCAAGAGAAAACGGTTTCAACTATGACGGCTCCAGAAATTATGCCTGGAAATTCGAGGGCAAGAATATTTATGACGGGGGCAAGCACATTTCTCAGAACATGGCGTACCATAACTTCCCTTTCATTCAACCCTTTCGCCCTTGCAGTTAAAACGTAATCTTCACCTAACTGTGTTAAGAAGAGATTTCTAATGAAGAGTGCAAAACCCCCTATACCTGTAATGAGCAGGGTGATTAGGGGAAGAGCCATATGTCTGAGCAGATCAGCAACATATATTACTGGATCTCTTGGCGGAGGTCTGCTAATTGTTCCTGCTATTGGAAACCATCTCAAATAGAAACCGAATATTAGAAGTAAAAGTAAACCGACATAGAAGAGGGGAAAGGCACTTACAAATATACTTGAACCTATAATTGAAGCATCAAATCTCGTCCCCCTCTTAGAAACTGCAATTATACCTACAATTAAACCTATAATGATGGTTAGAACTGTAGCTGTACCTAAAAGGAGAACTGTGTTGGGAAGCCTCTCCATCAACTCGGAGAAGACGGGTCTCCTCGTATAGAAGGAGAAGCCCATATTACCTGTAAATAGGGAGAGAACATATTTAACGAATTGAGAGGCTAAAGATTCATCTAAACCGAACTGTTTTCTAATAAGTTCTCTTTGAGCCTCGGTTAGATTTGGATTGAGGAAGAAGAAGGATGGATCTATACCTAACACATAGTAGGGTAGAACTCGGAGAAGGAGAAATTGAAGGGTTAAAGAGGAGAGTACAACTGCAATCCTGTCAACAGCGCGTTTCCCCATATATTTTAATAGGCCTCCCCCGCCGACACTCATATTTCCAACTCCAGTTAACCATATAAATTTAATTATAAAATAAAAAAATAGTGTTTGATTTTATCTTCTTCTAAGATATATCGCTAGGACAACAGCTACAATAATCAACACTATACCGACACCAATGTAGGGTAAATATCTCTGCCAAACTGGAAGAACTGTAACAGTTACACTGGTGCTTCTCTTAAGCTCACCTGTACTTATCTGTTGAACTGCTGTAATCTTAAATGTGTAGTCGCCTTCCAATCCTCCGCTGTCAATCTTGGCAGAATATACTCCATTGCCTGTATGTGTCGCTGTAACCGACTTTACTACACTTCCATCCTTTAAAACATCAATAGTTACAGTGGCATTGGTAACAGCGTTTCCAAGATAGTCTTTCAATGTAAATTGAACAGATAATTTGTCGCCTGAGTAGACCACTTCATCATACTTATTAACAGTTATTGTGAGGGATTTCTCAGGATGCCTCTTCCAATAATTGGGATACCATTTTAACAGTATGTATTCTCCCAGCTTTCTCTCGCTAAATATGTATGGTCCAGTTCCAATCAGACATGTTAATTCTGGAACTGTGGGATGCGGCACTTTGCTTGGATCGAAAGCTTCCCATCCACCATTCTCTTCGAGCAGAGTAGTATTGCCCCAGATGTGTTGGGGAACTATAAGAACGTTCAAATCATACAGGTAGGCCCAGCTTGTCCCATTAATGTAGACTGAAATAGTGTAATCGTCGGGAACTTCTGTCTTAACCATGCTTTCAAATGCCTTAGCATAGAGCTGTGTTGGCTGCTTTTCTTTAATAAACCATAAAGTGAAGTTAACATCGTAGGCTGTGAATTTTTCGCCATCCTGCCATGTAGCATTATCCGTAAGATAAAACGTGATCTTCATTCCTTTTGAACCATTAATATCGACACTCTCTATAGTCCATTTCTTGGCCAGCCATGGATAATCAGATGAAACTTGATCTGGATTGGCTAGGAAGAGCGGTTCAAGCATCATTCCTATAACGGCCTGTTCATCTCCAGTTATAGCTGTAAATGGGTTTAGAACTCTTGGATCTGAACCTAGTGCATCTTTAAATCTTCCGCCGAAAGGTGCTGAAACTCTATGTACATCTAAAGTTGTAAAGTAGTGTTGGCCGCCGACGGGTTGATTTAACACTACTCCTGCAATATCCGTTCTGAACCCTACATTTGCACGTCCCATATAGATTGGAATGTACGGTAGAATCTTGGAAACCTTTTCTTGAGCCTTCCAAAGCCAATGCTGAGCATCCGTTATATTCGTATTATAATAGAACTTTTCGAGATACTCATCCAGTTCAGGATCACTTATCCCCCAGAAATTCCATGAGCCTCCAGTTCTGAAAAGTTCATAAGCCAATGTTGGAATTCTTCCCCATATAAGATACAATAAAAATGATTTAAATGTCTTGGAATATATTTGGGAGACTAATGCTTGAAATTCTATAGCCTCTATATCTAGTGGTAAGCCTATGCTTTTAGCATCATCCACTATGTGCTGGGCTTCTTGGAAGAGCCATGGAGCCTGCTCGGCTGGTGGCACTTGAATGTAGAATGTTGGCAGTTCATTTCCATTGGGATCATACCATTTATTCTCCGCTTCATCATATGTGAAGCCTGCATCTAGCAGTGTCTGTTTAGCCAGCTCCTTACTGTAAGGATATGTTGTCACATTTGGATTTGACCATGCTCCGAAGGCGGGTGGTATCGGCGAATAAGTTGGATAGCCGAAGCCGTGGAAAACCTCCCTTATAATCCACTCCCTATCAATGAGATGCGCAACAGCCTGTCTTATCGCCGTATAGTTCCATGGATACTGCAAAGTGTTTATACCTAGAAATTGAAGATTGAATGTCTGATAAGATAAGACATAGATGTTTGGATCATTTTCAACCTCTTCAAGTCTTGTCGCCTGTATATATGACGTATCTATTTCACCTGACTTGAACGCCATAAGCTGCGCATCATAATCGGTTATTATGGAATATAGATATTCATCCATTCTTGGACCATAGGGTTCCCATTGCCAGTTCTGCTGCTCTGGAGGAGCTTCGCCTGCAAGTGTTGGCGGAATTGCCACTACGACCTGCAACATTAGCAATGCTAATCCTATCAGCACATATATTTTTTTCAACTTTAATCCACCTATTTTAAGGCTTATTTGGATATGGCTATAATAATTTCATGGTACACATTATATATACTTTTATATATTGTTAGACTGCAACAATATAGAACAGATTCTATAGGTTAAATTGTGAATTACGCATATAGATGGCAGGCTACGAAATGTCCTTTGGAAACTTCCATTAGTTTAGGCTCCTTCTCTTTACATATATCCATAGCCCTAACACATCTAGGGTAAAATCTACATCCCTTCGGAACATTTATCGGAGAGGTAACCTCTCCTTTAATCGGTATCTCCCCTATCTTCTCCCTTGGGTCGGGTGTAGGTATCGCGGAAATCAATGCCCTAGTATATGGATGATAAGGTTCATCTATAACTTTCTCAGCTGATCCAAGCTCGAGAAGCTTACCTAAATACATTATGCCTAGGCGGCTGCAGATATATTTCGCCACAGCGAGATCATGTGTTATAAACAGATAGGCTAACTTGTATTCATCTCTCAGCTTCAACATCAAGTTAAGGATTTCAGCTCTAATCGACATGTCTAACATTGAGACAGGTTCATCTGCCACTATGAATTCGGGGTTAAGGATCATGGCCCTTGCAATTGCCACTCTCTGACGTTGCCCACCGCTAAGCTCGTGTGGACGCCTATAAATGAAATTCTCTGGAGGTTTTAACTCTACATCTTCAAGAACCTTTAAAACCATTTCTAATCGTTCATTTTTATCACCTATCTTATGAATTCTAAGCGGTTCTTCAACTATGCTGTAAATGTTCATTCTAGGATTGAGCGATTCATATGGATCCTGAAATATTATTTGGGCTCTCCTCCTAAACTCTTTAAGCTTGGATCCATCATATTTAAGTAGATCATCTCCTTTGAAAAATAATTTTCCAGAAGTTGGTTCAATCAATCTAAGTATAGTTTTCCCCGTCGTAGTTTTTCCGCATCCAGATTCACCGGCCAAACCGAATATTTCCCGCTCATAGATGTCGAATGTTATATCGTCAACAGCTCTAACATATAATTTAGGCCTTCTCCGAATAACGTCGAAAATACGCCCTCTAACGGGAAAATACTTCTTCAAATTTACAGCTCTAATTACAGGTTCACTTGAATTCAACTCCCCTCAACTCCTCAAATCTATGGCATCTTACAAAATGATCTTTAGAAACAGAAACGAATTCGGGTTCCTCTTCTTCACATATATCCGCTTTAAACGGGCATCGCGGATGAAATCTGCAACCCTTAGGAGGCTGCAGCAGGTTTGGAGGAGCACCTGGAATAGATTTTAGAAGCCTCCTCTTCATCTTTATACTTGGCACAGATGATAGGAGAGCCTTAGTGTATGGGTGTAATGGGTTGAGGTAAACGTCAACCATATCTCCAAGCTCAACTATCTGTCCAGCATACATAATGGCGAGTTTATCGCTTAACTCACTAACCATCGAAATATCATGAGATATTAATATAACGGATAATTCAAGTCTTCTCTGAATATTTTTTATAAGTTTAAGTATCTGTGCTTGAACTATAACATCTAGAGCGGTTGTAGGTTCATCTGCTATAAGAATCTCCGGGTTGAGGGCTAGGGCCATTGCGATCATAACCCTTTGCCGCATACCTCCACTAAATTCGAATGGATAACCTTTAGCCCTCGACCCATCTATTCCAACCATTTCGAGAAGAGAAATAACTCTTTTCATAGCCTCCTTTTTACTTACATCGCTATGGAGCATAATTGCCTCAGCAATCTGATCTCCAACCCTTAAAACTGGGTTCAAAGCATTCATAGCACCTTGGAATACTATGGAGATACGTTTCCATCTAATCTCCTTTCTAAATTTTTCAAGATCCATATTTAAAATGTCAACGCCATCTAAAAGAATTCGTCCCCCCAAAATTTTGCCGTTAATTGGCAGAAGCCTTAAAATTGATATAGCTAAGCTGCTTTTTCCACACCCAGATTCGCCTACAACACCTAAAGTTTCACCCTTATCCAACGAGAAGAATACGTCATCAACAGCGTGAACTAAACCTTTCCCTAAAATTTCATAGTACATCTTCAACCCTTCAACTTGAAGCAGCATAATATGTCTCCCTCATTGAGCACAGCTTGAATGTTTCATGATTACTGCAATATTTAACCTAGACTTTAATTATAAATGTTTATATTTTCGTTTCTTTAAATGCTAGGTTAACGGTGCAAAACATATTATGTTTAAGACTTTAACATAAATATTTACTTTGAAAGGTCAGATTTAATTCAGGTGAAGGTTTTGCTTATCTTCATAGGTTTAGATGACACTGATATGAAAGAAAAAGATATGCGTGAACTGGAATGGGAACAGGAAGAGTAGCTAGAGAATTGGCTGAAGAACTTGTTAAAGAAGGCTTTAATGTGCTATGGGTTACGAGGCATCAATTAATTAAACCTGAAAACATCATAAAGACTAAAGGTAGAAACAGTGCGAAAGCCCCTAACCATATCTATAGATAGAAGAGAAGAGTCGAATAAAATCTTAGAGAAAACGGTTAGAATAGTCGATAAGTTAGCGGCTTCAAACAGTAATGCAGGGGTAGCTTTAAGCTTTAAATCTCCACCTCCAGACGAACTCCTCCAAATAGCATTAAAAGTTAGGAGGAAACTTGTCTCTAGGAAAGAGATAATTGAGGCTGCAGATAAGCATTCTATAACGCTTCTGCAACTTAGAGGAGACGGTTCTGGAATTATAGGTGTATTTGCAGCATCCATTTTAGCTTCAACAGGTAATGATGGAAGAATATTGGATATGCCTATGAAGAATATTAGGAGAATTGAAAATGTGAAATTGAAAGTTGGAAAAATATTAAACTTGGGAATCTTAAAAGTTAAAACGATAAGTGGAGAAACATTGGGAATAGTAAGAGACATACTGTATCATCTTTTGAGGCGGTAGCAGCTATTCTTTAACTTGACGGCTGGAATTTTAAGCAGCCTCTCGAAACTTGCATGCATATATTTTATGGCATTCATACTTTAAATGCCTTCAACAATATTGAAATTGTCACTTCTCTATGCATTAATAACGCATCTAGCCTTCGGAGCATTTGCAGGAATCTCTGCACATTACATTCTTCATACTCTCATGAAGGTTTTAAATTTAAACGAAATTACAAGCTGAACATTTGATTGGATAAAGACACATGAAATTTATCGATTGAAGTTATGGGAGCTATGGAAACCCATAACCAGTCAAAAATTTGAAATTAGGTTTTTAACGTTTTGCATTACAGTTAGATTCGAATTACTACTTCATGTATCTTTCTAGAAATATTATTGCTGGAAATAGTATTTTTATCGCATCATCCACTTTCATAATTACATGTCCCATGTCTGGAGCTATGTGCACTTCAAAGGTTTTACCGAGCTCTAATAGCTTCATACAATATTTAAGTACTGGTTTCAACGGTGTTCTAGTATCATTTTGAGGATGTATTATGCATAGTGGAGCTCTAAGTTTTTCTGCGAAACTCATCGCCGACCTATCTTTCCAAAGCTCTCTTTTACCTGCAAATAGCATCTCTACAAACTGTTTGAATATTGAATCGCTCAGATGATATAGTTCCTCCCAGTCCACTATTCCCGCCCCAGCAACTCCACATTTCCACAGATCCGGATGCTTAACTGTAGCTAGATAGGTCATGAAGCCGCCGTAACTGTAGCCCATTATTGCAATTTTTCCCTCATCTGCTAATCCTGTTTCAACGGCATATTTTCTAGCGTAAATTATATCTATTAAGTCTCCGCCACCTGGATCGCCAATATCCAGCCTTCTAAACTTTTCACCATAACCTGTGGATCCTCTAAAGTTTGGTGCAAATACATGGTATCCGGAAGCTATCAGTGAGCTTATAGTTCTATTCCATGAATCGTTGACTTCACCCCATGGTCCTCCATGCACATAAATTATTGCTGGACCAGGCTTAGATGCCTTTTTACTTTCAAATATATACATCGGAATCTTAAGTCCATCGAAGCTTTCATATTCCACAAATTTTACGTCGCCAAAGCATTTCGAAATGTGTTCCGGAAGCTCTGCCCCAAGGAAATTTTCAATCTTACTGCTCTTCAAGTTAACTTTTAAAATTCTCATAGGTGTTTTGGCTGATGACCATGTAACGTAGATGTTACCTCCATGAATACATGCATTGCCTGCAAATCCCTCCGGAAGCTTTACTTCCATGCCATCTATGAACAGTTTAGTTCTACCGTTAATTTCACCGATAAACCATATTCTTTCATCTTCAGTCCAACCATAATTTACATATTCAGAAAATTTGTATTTCTTGTAATCCTCATGTGGCAGTTCCAATTCTTTAAGCACATTTTCATAAAAATTATATATCATTAGCCTTTCATCTCCAAAAGCATCTGTTGAAAAAAGCAGCTTTCCATTAGATACTCGGGGCGGCTTGCATGACGCTCCTTCCTTTGGAGTGTAGATTTTGAAGATGCCGTTTTCAAGATCATATATGAAGATTTCGAAGATTTTAGGATCTTTAAATGAGCCATAACCGGCAATTAAATTTCCATCATTACCTGTAACTATAGCCAAGGCCTTTACTCCATATATTTTTTCATATTTCTCCTCTGGCTTTGCAATGTAAATTTCTACTTCATTTTTACCAGCACAGCTAAGAGCCAATTTTTCTCCATCAAAAGATATTCCAAAAATTCTTTTAGGTTCAAAATCGACAGCTACCTTCTCCTTAACATTATTGACGTTAATTGAAAAAACGTTATGTAACTCTTTCCCACCCGTAACATCTCTGATATATAATATTAGTGGAGATTTAGATTTAACGTCTGCAACTCCACTTATCCCCTTCGCAGTTAACTTTAGAGCCTTATTCGTTTCAAAATCTAAAGCCCACAGATTCCTTATGCCTTCTCTAGTTGACACATATATTAGTTTATTATGTGTTATTCCAGCAAGCCCATACCATGGTAACTTTACAATCTCCTCAACAATTTTCAGCTTCTCAACAACATTCATGGACATGATTTCACTCCCAATTACTAGACCTTAAATGTGACATTTTATTATTAAATTTTCTGTAAAAAATTCTTACATTTTCATTGAACTGTAGTCTTCAATTTTGACGAAATATAACTTTCAAAATATCCCAAATGTAAAAATGCAAAATTCGAAATTTAAGAGAAAGCTAAAGCATGAGGAGGGGCCGGTTCCTCGCTAATACACCAAAGAGATTGACATTATCATATTTTTATTGTTGATGTGTAAACCTTGTTTTAAGCATGCTTAAAGCAGGTAGAGAATTTAAATATTATAGTTTACTTCGAGATTATAGGCTGAAATCCATATTTCAGCCGTGATCGACTGGTATTCAGGCCGCCCTTAGATTCGCATTAAATCTTATAGAAATTTACATGAAAAGAATGATTGGCAAGGCTTACTTCACGAATTATCTAAGGTTATTGAGAAGCAAGACTAGGAAATCGATGCTATAGTGGTTTCAGCCCTCATAAAGTGAAACTGCTGTTTTAACGAACTCTTTTATAAGCTTCCAGTAATTTTTTGCCTTTCTTAGAAAGAAAATAATATTCACCATCGTTTACTTTTCATTTAATTTTTTCTTCTTTTTCTAAAAGTTGTTCTCTTACGACTCGTATAAAATTTTCACGTCGGATCTTTCAACTTCTTTGATTCTCCAAATTTCACGTTCTTTAGTTCCCTCTTTTAGTAAATTGGGATCTTTAAATTGGAAATAACTTTTCCTGTAAACTGCTCCAGTAATGATTAAACTTACTCCAAATATAAAGAGGATAATTGATAAAGATAATATTGAGCGGAATATATAGCTTAGTATAATATACAATGAATTAGCCAATTCATCTAAATGCGTTACCTAAAATGGACATTCAAATTCACTAAAATAGTATAAAAATAATTTCATCCATCGTAAAATCCTCATATTAAATACTAGTAGGTTAGCTTCCTGACCTAAAATCTCATCATCATAACTTTTCAAGAATAGCCATCAACAAAAACATAGCAATGAAAGCAGATTGGGTTGTTAGTAAGATTATGGTCAATTTTATATATTTGCGGGTATATTGTAGCGTTGAGGGATTAGCTTGGCGGTTGTAAATATTGATAGTAGGGGCAGGCTCACCATACCTAGAAAAATGAAAGTGAAGAGTACAAAAGCAATAATAATTCCAGCTGGAAGCTTCTTCATAATAATTCCTATTCCACCTGAACCTGTTAACTATGCTAAGAATTGGTTGGAAACTAGCAGAACTCGACGTGAATTGAAAAAAATGGCGGAAGAATTAGCTAGAAAAGATGCAGTTAAGAGAGCTGAAAGGAGGAAGCAGTTATGATGATTGAAACAGATGTTTTATACGCTTATGTTAAATCTGAAGACTGGTTGAAACCCACTGCAGAGAAATTGATTGAAAGAATAGAGAAGGGTGAATTTGGAGAAGTTTACGCTTCAAGAGAAGTACTGCATGAATTATATTATGTGTCCATGCAGGAAGGAATCTCTCTAAACGAATTTATATCTAGGGTCTCAGCAATAACAGCCATAAACAATCTGAAGTTAATCGAGACAGACTATATAATAGACTTGTTAGCATTTACTTTAATGCAACAATACAACTTAACATCATTGTTTGACGCCTACTATGCAGCAACAGCACTAAATAAAATTGATGATCGCATAATGATTTCAACGGATAATGTATTTGATAAAATACCAGGTCTAAGAAGAATAGATCCAAGAGAACTAATCAAATAGACCTGCAGAATGAACTTAAAATATAGGTCTTACACTTTAAAGAAGTAATGTCAAACTTCTAATAAGAGATTGTTTTAGGTCTTTTATGTAAACAGCTTTCTATTGGCTTTTCCACCATGAATTAAGGGTTAAAAAACGGTGTTGGGGTCGGTTCGTCGCGAGGACGTCATTCCTGCCCAAAGTCAGACACCTGGGACGGCTTCTTCATCCCCCAATACTTTGCTGGAGGGAAGGCTATTAAGTATTTCTTTCGCTCTTCTAATTGAACCCGTAACCTTTAATATATGAAATGTAATTGGAGTACCATTTATATCGCTTATGAAAGCAGCTGCAGCTCTAAGCCAGCAAACTTTATCATGGTTGCATCTAATTATACCTCTACCTTTAACGGAATCATGATAGATTAAATTGAAGTTCAATAAACTTGCACCGATCTCCCCGAAAAGTTTGAGAATCGTCTTAAAGAGAACATTCAAAACATCATGCTTTTCAAATTGAAGATTTTTTGCAGAGTAAATTTGAAAGATTATGTATCTTCGCCTCCACCCCTTCACCAATCAATCTCACCTCTAATTCTCCTGACACCTGGAAGAATAAAATTCTCACTTAATTTTTCCCTATTCCTTTGAACTATATTGAACGGTATCGTTGAAAGGGTTTCTCTAGCCTCAAACTCAGTTAAATCTAGAAGAGAAGCCACAGCAGCCAGCTCTCTTGGACCTCTCATCTCAAGTATGCTTCTGGCACCTGAGGAGAAAACTAGGGGAACACCATGCTTTTTAGCTAATTTGACATTTTCGCGGCAAATCTTGAAAAACTGTATTCTCTCACCGGAGGTTCCGGCAAATAATAGATCTCTTAAATTTATTTCAAGAGCAGTTTCACCTTTAAGAGATAATGAAGCCTCTGAAGCATCGAAGAAATTAAACTGTCTACTCTTATATGTAAAGTTGAGAAGGTCAACTCTCCTATCCCTGGCAGCAAGCCTGGCAATCTGTAAATTTCTACAGAAAACTGAAATTATCTCCACTTTTCTCCTATAAAATCTAAGTTTCCTTTTAAGTTCAGAGGGAGAAGAACAGTTTAAATCAACTCTACTTATAAGGTCCAAACCATATTCAGAAAATTTCCTCCTCAAATCCTCAATTAAATTTAGATTATCCTTATTGAAATCTGCAAGTCCAACTGCACGGTATCCCAGTTCAACCGCCATCTGAGCAATCTCATCTATAGATGATGAACCTATAGAAAGATTGGAGAATACATGGAGGTCTATAAATCTTCTCTTAGCCAATTTAACGTTCACCCATAAGTAGATTAATGGATTTACAGAGCTCCATGAGTTCCCGTTTACTCTTAACCTTAAATTTCAATTCAACCTTTATGACATCTCCGGAGTCTGAAACAACAATTGAACCATTATATGCATCTGTCTTACTAAGCCTCAAATAAAAGATGCTGGATCCTTTAACTCTTAAATCGAAAGTGGATTCCAAGAAAAATTTATCAGAATCACTTAGAGAAGATGACAAATATTCGAGAAATGAAGCTATAAGTTTCTGATCTCCAGATTTTAACTTTAAAACTGTAATGGGATTCCCATAATAACCTTTCAAAGATTCTCTTGAAAGTTTAAGTTCTCCTCTAAACTCCTCTGGAAAGAGGTTTAGAATAGCTTTCTCCACTTTTCTAACATCTTCTGTGGCATGGCAGAATGCACCGACAATGATCTCTCTAACATGGTTGACGGAGACTTTACCGGACATCATAATCCCAATTTATTTTCCCTTAAATTTACGTTTCATAGCTGCAGCCCTACTAGGCCGAACCTTCACAGCTCTCTTCCCTTTAACAGTTAATCCCCTAGATTTTCGGCCGGCAGGGGTTAATCCTCTAAAAACTCTCCCCTTTTGAGAAGGATTACATATCCAATTGATGTCAGGATCGTTGATGACAGCTGGATGATGGGAATCGACAAGTATAACCTCAAACCATTTGTATCTTCCATCCTCTCCCACCCAATAGCTGCCTAGAACCTCTAGGTTCGGATATTTTCTAGCAGCTTTCTCCTCTGCAATCCACTGGAGACTTTTTCTAGGAGTATGACCATAGACGCCCATACGTTTAGGTCTTCTACCACTTCTAGGTCTAGGTTTACTCATAGAACCTTTTCTAACGCGAACTCTAACTGTAATGAAACCCTGTTTCGCCTTATAGCCTAAAGCTCTAGCCCTATTCAATCTTAACGGTTTATCTACACGTACAACAACTGGCTGTTTACGCCATCTAATCAATCTGGACTTTAAAATTTCCTGGAGAGGGCTTCTTCCAGACCTCTTCCAAAGCGAAGCAATGTACTTGTACATGGATGCCACCAGACACTACAGGTTTAGAATATACTGCATAGCAGTTCCAAAAATAGGTTATAAAGTTTTTCCTTTAAAAGTTGATATTATTTTCTCGGCTAAAATTGTTGAGGCAGCTCTTTGAGCCTCAACGGTCATTGCACCTATATGTGAAGTTACAACTACATTGTCTAAAGATATTAATTCCAGCTCCCAAGGCTCTTTGGGAGGTTCATGTTCAAAGACATCTAGACAGGCACCTCCAAGATGACCGTTCTTCAGATGCTTCAGAAGCGCTTTAGTATCTATGACTCCACCCCTAGAGGTGTTGATTAGAATGGATCCTTTTCTCATTAACGAAAGTTTTGCATCATCAATCATATGATATGTTTGAGGTATCAGAGGAACGTGGACGGTAACTATATCTGAAGATTTTAATAGTTCGGTTAACTCGACGAATTGAACTTTCAGCGACTTCTCCATCTCCTCTGGGAGACGCTGAACATCATAATAGAGAACTTTCATTTCAAATGCTTCAGCCCTCTTTGCCACTTCCCTTCCAATTCTACCTAGCCCTATGATGCCTAAAGTTTTACCTTTAAGTTCGAAGCCTAAAGCTCTCTTTTTAGGCCATTCACCTGCCTTCATCAATCTATCGCAGAAGGCTATCTTCCTTGCAAGTGATAGAAGGAGGCCGAATACCAACTCAGCCACAGATATTGTTGGAGCTTCAGGACTGTTTAATACAATTATATTTCTCTCCTTTGCAGCCTCTAAATCTATATTGTCGAGGCCTACACCAGCCCTGCCGATGAAAAGCAGATTGGGAGCAGAGGCAATTACAGCTCTGTCAACTTTAGTTCTACTTCTAACGACGAGGCCATGATAATCTTTAACCCGCTTCACAAGTTCATCATATGTGATGTCGTATGCTAAGTCCACTTGAAAGCCTGCAGACTTTAACCTTTCTATTCCATCTTCATGTACGGGATCAGTTATTAGGATTTTCAAGTAGACATCACCTTAAAATATATTTTTCACCTCTTAAATTTTCTGAACGCAAGTTCAGAGGCTCTGACGATGGGTTCAATGGTGTCGGCGACAGGGGGACTGTAACATGTATCTATATTGCAGAGATCTTCAACTTTCATTCCCCATCCAATGGAGGCTGCTAGAAGATTTACTCTTTGAGCTACATCTTCACCACCAACGATCTGTCCTCCTATAATTCTTCCACTCTCCCCGTCGAAAACCAATTTAACATTAATCTTCTCATGTGTAGGATAATATTCCGCTTTAGTATACCATCTAACCTTTCCAACCACCACTTTGAAACCTTCCTTTACAGCTCGCTCAACAGTTAAACCTGTAGAACCTATCTCAACTCCGAAAACTTTTAGAACTGTGGAACCTAAAGAACCTGGAAAAATTCTGGAACCTCCAGCTGCATTGAAACCTGCAACTTTACCCTGCCTGTAAGCCGAAGTTCCAAGCATTGGAAGGAAAGGTTTCCCATTTACAAGGTGGACGGTTTCAGCACAATCTCCAGCGGCGAAGACTCCTTCAATGTTGGTTTCCATTAGTTTGCTGGTTTTAATTCCGCCTGTAACTCCAAGATTCACTCCAATGTTTTTGGCTAGATCTACATTCGGTCTTACACCAGTAGCCACAATCACCATGTCGCATTGAAAGTTTTCGTCACCGACAGCCACACCTTCCACTTTTCCAGATCCATAGATCTCGTCGACTCCTCGCCCTAAAATTAGAGAAACTCCATTCGACTCCAATCTTTTCTGAACGATTTTAGCCATATCTTCATCCAATAATGCTGGAAGAACTCTAGGTAGAAGTTCGACTATTTTAACCTCTAATCCTCTTCTGGTAAGGGCTTCAGCAACTTCCAACCCTATGGCTCCAGCACCTATAATGATGCTTCTCTTAGTGCTGTTTAAAGCATTCAATATTTTTGCACCATCATCAATGGTTCTTAAAGTGAAAACATTTGTGAGATTTACGCCTTTAATGGGAGGGATGAATGGTTTAGAGCCTGTCGCTAAAATTAAAGAATCAAACTTTAACTGGCCGCTGCCATTCTCAGAATCATAATAAACAGTATCCTTGACGACGTCGGTTACTCTACAGTTCAATTTGAAATTTATCCTCATCCTCTTGAGAATATCTTCCGACGTTATAATTAAATTGTTAAATCTTAAGATTTCACCGCCAATAACAAAGGGTAAACCACATCTAGAATATGTAAAATATTTTTCGTCGCAGAAAGCATATATGTCGGCGGAGGAATCCTTCATCCTTGCAGAAATTGCAGACCATAAACCTGCAGCACCTAAACCTACAACCACTATACGCATTATTGAACACCCAAATTAAAATAAAAGAAGAAATACTTAAAAATATGAGGGTAGAGCTGATGCCGAGAATGGCTGGACTTGTAGGGAAGCCGAACACAGGAAAATCCACATTCTTCAGCGCTGCAACTTTAAACCCGGTAAAAATAGCTCCATTCCCATTCACAACCATTGAAGCGAATAAAGGCGTCGCCTATGTGAGAGTCAAATGTGTATGCAGAGAATTTAACGTTGAAGACAATCCGAAAAACTCCATATGTATAAGGGGGAATCGGATGATTCCTGTTGAGATCGTCGACGTAGCTGGACTGGTGCCTGAAGCATGGAGGGGGAGAGGACTTGGAAATAAATTTCTAGATGAATTGAGAAGGGCGGATATCCTGATACATGTAGTTGATGCTTCAGGATCCACAGATATTGAGGGAAGAAGAACACCTCCGGGAACACATGATCCCTGCAAAGACATAGAATTCCTGGAAAAGGAGATCGCCATGTGGATAAAGCAGATAATGTTAAGAGATTGGAGAAGAACAGTTAGACAAGCTGAACATATGGGGGGCGATGAAATCAACACGTTATATGAACGGTTAAGCGGATTAAAAATTAGAAGAGAAGATGTAGTGAAAGCGTTGAATGAAACTGGTTTGAAGGGAAAGAAACTCTCCAATTGGAGAGAAGAAGATATAGAAGCATTTTCAAGGAAGATTAGAGAAATATCGAAACCTATGATCATAGCTGCAAACAAAGTGGACATCTCAACAGCAAGAGAAAACATAGAAAAAATGAAGGAAAAATATGGGGAGAAATATAGGATAATGCCATGCAGCGCGGAGGCTGAACTAGTGCTGAGAAGAGCAGCGGAAAGAGGATTAGTAGAGTATATTCCAGGAGACGGTGAATTCAAAGTGATAAATGAAGGCAAGTTAACCGAGCAGCAGAGAAGAGCATTGAAGATAATTCAGGAAAAAGTGCTCGATATTTGGGGAAATACAGGTGTGCAACAAATAATAAATGAAGCATTTCTGAAACTTTTAAAGATGATAGTGGTTTTTCCAGTGGAAGACATAAATAGATTATCTGATCATCATGGAAATGTACTTCCAGACGCGCTATTGATAAGAGAGGGAACCACCGCAAGAGAATTAGCCTACATGATTCATCAAGAACTTGGTGAAACATTTATATGTGCAGTAGATGCGAGAACAAAGATGAGATATGGAGAAAATTATAGGTTGAAGATGAATGACGTTATAAAGATAATCTCAGCAAAATCTAGATAGTTTTACTCATGTTAAGATGAAATAAATGCTATGCTCAACATTGACATTATTATTCAAATATAACGATCTGAAAAATTTCAGGTACGCGGTAAGCAGATTCAAGAAATTCTGGATTTTCATTCATTTCAACTATTCCTTTGATGACAACTATTTATCAGTTTTAGAGAAATATGGATCCTCCTTAAAGTACCATCCTGGACTCTTTTTTGAGCCGAAGATTCTCACGCCACCCTTTCTGAGAAGCGATTTCAGAGCATCAGCATAGTTGCCCGATATTTTGCCCCGTTTCTCTAGAAAGTTAATTATCTCTAGAGCTTCTTCATCAGTATCACAGCGTCTAATGAAATCGATAACTGTGGGGATATAGCCCTGAAACTTTGGCTTCAAACATTTATTCGACTTATTTAGAGAAACTGGAAGCTTAACGGTTAAATGAGAACTCTTCTCCAATTCTTCGGCGAGAGAGGTGAAGTATCGTTTAAGAATATCATGATGGAAGACCACAGGGACACCTACTAAAAGATTTACGCTCACACTTAAAAATATACTCTCATAAATTTAAACCTGAATCTTTCAATTCCTTTAAAAGAAGACTTTTTGGGAAATCGCGATCTATATGATCCCATGGAAGATCTGCATTTAAGTTAAGATTGGAGACTGCTCGATTGACAATTGAAAAATTGAATTCCTTTTCAACCCGACGCCAAGCACCTAAACCGCCGCCAAGCTCAGCTACTCTGAGAAGAATAGGTGCAACCGTGGAATCCGATCTTGAAAGAAATGATTGAATGTAAATTTCCCTTAACCGTGGAAATCTTAAATCAAATCTTGAATCACCTTTTAAATGCATCTTAAGAAGGTTGAACTTGGATTTAAGGATTGATGGTTCCTCAACGCCGAACCATTGGAAAGGAGTACCAGCCTTTGGAACAAACGGCGAAAAGGTTAGCCTTATACTTCTCAAACCGTTGAAACCATAGTTGGTGATTCTCTTTACAAGTTTCACTATTTCTGCAATATCGCTTAAAGATTCTCCAGGCAAACCTAACATGAAATACAGTTTTATCTGTTTAAAACCAGCTTTTCCAGCAGCTTTGGCAGCCTCCAAAACATCCTCAACTTGGAAGCCTTTACCTATAATCCCAAGAAGCTTTGAGGAAGCAGATTCAGGTGCGAAAGTTACAGTTCTCTGACCTCCATTTACAAGCATTTTTAACATATCCTCATCTGCATAGTCCACTCTTAAAGATGAAATGGACAATTTAAATCCGGATGAAACTATATATTTACAGATATCTATGAGTTCGGGATGAGCTGAAGCCGCTGAGCCTATAATTGAAATCTTTCCGACAGGCGTATATTTTAAGCCTCTATCAATTATAGTTTTAAGCTTCTCAAAGGATCTGAACCTCATAGGTAAAGCATTATAACCGAGAAGGCAGAATCTGCATCCAAAAGCGCATCCCCTCGAGATTTCGAGTAGAAATGATCTTCCCAAAATGGGGTAAAATCTACTTCCAGAATTAACATTAGGTATTACCTGTCTAAGAGAATGGAAAGCGGAGTCTAAATCTTCGGCGAAAATTCTTCTCACAGATCGCTTAACGAGAGGCACATATAAACCTGGAAGCGTAGAAAGCTCTTCTAAAATATCCATTTTACGAGAATTGGAGTTGCCAGCTAAGATCTCGACGAGATCGTCCAGTATAGGTTCAACCTCTCCGATCACAATTGCATCAGCAAAAGCTGAAATCGGCTCAGGATTTGCTGTTACAGCTGAACCGCCTACAATTACTAAAGGATCATCATCACCTCTACTTGAGGAGTATACTGGAATCTCACCTTCTAGAAGCATCTTTAAGAACGATATATAATCGAGTTCATATTGAAGAGAGAAACCTAAAACATCAAATCTATTTAAAGGTAGAGCGGACTCCATGGATTTTAATGGTAACCCATTATCATAGAAGAAACGTTCACAAGCTACGTCCCCTCTGGAATTTAACAGTTCATAAAGTAAGTGGACGGCCAGAGAGGAAATGCCAATCCTATAGAAGCTTGGATAGCAGAGGGCAAATGATAGTGCAACATCTCTCAAGTTCTTTTTCACAGTATTTAACTCGTTGATAAGCATTAAATCACCATTACATGAAAGTCGAACATTTTAACCGACAATCATAATATAATGTGAATTGGACGATATAATAATGCAATGTTGAATAGAAGAGTTAAATGGAATTTAATTATTTTGAGGCATGGAGAGAAGTTTGCTCTTTCTAACTTCAACTTTTCTTAAAGGATATATCTTTTTAGCTTCATTATATATTTCAGATGCTATTTTACCTAAAACGGCCTGCTGAATAAACTCGTCAAAATTCAACTCTTCAGCCTTCGAAGTGATAATTTCACCCATGATCTTTCTGATAGCCCTTTCCTGAGAAGTTTTAGTTCTATGCCTAGTGAGAGCTATTGCTGAAACTCTTAGAACATAGCCATCCTTAGTTGTAACTTTAAATATACCGTCTATACGGGAACTTCCACGTCTAATTAAACTTCTAAGATAATCCCTCGTCAAATCATGACCTTTAAAGACCGTTTCACAACGAGAATCCTCAACTTTAACTATTTGAAAATATAATTTAACATGGAGAAGTGAAAAATCCCCTGTGAGATCGCTTAGAGAGGATTCAACAACCCTTCCATAAAGTTTTGAAGGATCATCTGCAGGTATCCTTCCAAGTTCAACCTCGCCGAAAGCTGTGGAAGCTTTAACCACATACCACTTCTTCAATCTCCACTTATCTCTAGCTCTTCCTCTCCTAGACATGGAAACCCTCCAATCTCAGCGTTACGTCAATATGTAAATCACACTTATAATCTTTATCGCGATGAACCTATGGATTTTACAGCTATTTGAATACTTGAAAGAATATCATCCAACGTGTTGAGAAGCGAGGCTAAACTTCTACCACACTCAACCTTGATGTTAAGACATGAACCGTAAATGGCCATGTGAATACTAAGAGATTCCGGGAGATCCACATTGTCTGGAAGTAGAGATTTATAGATAACATTCGTCAACTTTTCATCTAGACATATAGTTAACTCTGCTATATGCACCATTAAACTTCACCTGAAAACTGTTTACCCACAATTTCATCTAAAATTTTTATGAAATCTTCTTCTAAACCCTTATCTATCTCAGCGCCTGCAGCAACATCGTGGCCGCCGCCTAATCCCCCTACAGCCTGAGCTGCCTTCATAACGGCTAAACCCAGATTTAACCCCTTCTCGATCAGAGATCTATCCGCTCTAGCTGAAACTTTAACTTTACCTTCAGAGGAATATGCGAAGGCTACGATAGGCTTCCTCGGAGAAAGTATATGGGAAGAGAGAGCCAGAGAGATTAGAGTACCTATCATTCTATCATCGACCATACTGCCTGCATGAACAACTTGAAGATTCTCAGTGGATCTAACTTTATCCACATTTCTCGAAAGCCAATTTATAATTCTCACAATTTCATGCCTATATCTATCGGAGATCTCAACAGCTCTCCTCAAGACTTCTCCACGCCTACCCATGGAGAGAAGGATTCCTATACTTGGAAAGCCTAGCCGACCACAAGCATTAAGTAGAGAAGCATATTCTCTTGCATCCTTCAAAGGGGAATCTGAGGATTCCCTTGAAAGAATATATATTGTGCCCATTATTCCCTCAGCCTCCCTGCTCTCAATTCCCTTGCTCAACATGTATTTGACAAGTCCAATCATCAGACGCTTCAGTTCAACGCTGGAAAGATCTGAGAGACGTCTGAGAATACCGTCCTCATTTATAGGTGGAATACCTAGCCCCTTCATAAAATTTAAACATGCATTGTAATCTCCACTTAAACCTGGAATTAGAGGGTCGACAGTATACTCCAAACTTTTAACAACAGGTCTCGATTCGAAGCCGAAAAGCCTCAAACCAAACTTTACCTCTAGGAAACCCTCCCTTACAGCCTCTTCGACTATAAAACTGTTCAAACCAACTAAATTCTTTCTCTCTCCACAATCCTGCCTATCACCTAGAGCTCCTACGACGGCTATAGGTGAAAGATCGAAATTTTCATGAGAAATTTCTCTAGCAACTAGATAGGCTACTCCGGAGGAACTTAAAAACCTAGAACCATCGACACCGAAGAGATGAGGATTAACTTCAATACAGAAGTTGGCGTCGACACTTATAGGTTGATGATGATCCAAAATTAAGCATTTAATGCTTGATAAATGATCAACTATTAAATTTTTTTGGCCGCTACCGAAATCCACGAAGATAACAGCATCCCCAATATTGGAGGAGAAGCTCTTCAAGGCATTATCTGTCAGCTGTTTGAGAACTCTAATCCTAAAGGATACGTTCAGTCTTTCCAATACTCGAGCAATAATTCCACCTGAAGATAAACCGTCAGCGTCGAGATGAGTAAAAATAGAGACGTTGAGATCTTCCTCAGCCCATTTTGAGATTAGTTCAGCAGCCTCCTTAACTCTCTCTCTAAAATTTAATGGATAACTGTTATTTGAATCCAAACTTCATCAACCATTAAGAAATCCTTAAACGATAGGAACGATAAGACCAATTTTGTGGAATTTTACCTATACGTCTATAATATTTAGTTAATCTCCAAATTTTCGACTCGATTAATTGTAGGCCACGTCTACTCGATTTATCTTTAGGATGCTCCTCTAAATGCCGCCTAATTCTCTCGGCACGTCTTAACAGATTATATAGATCTTCAGGTAACTGTGATGCCAAATTATGCTCTTCAAGGATCTCAGTTATCTTCTTTCCTACAACTTGCTTAACAAGCGGAATGCCATATTGATCTCTAAGAATTAAACCTATCATTGAAGGTGGATTTCCCCTCTTAGCCAATTCGATAACTAAATTTTCAATTTCATCCGGCGTATATTTCAGCCAGTTTGGCGGTGTCGTCCTTGCCGGACGAATTGAATGAGATTTACCTTTCTCCTTACTCTTCCTCAAACTGATCCCTCACATCCCTAACGAATTACTCCCTAAAATATTTAAATTTATTTCGAAAATAGCGATTATACCATTCTCCAAATGCTTTGAAAGCTATTCCCCTATGGCTTAAAGAACATTTCGATTGGAGAGATAGCTCCGCAAATGTAGATCCATCTCCACCTTTAGGGATAAATATTGGATCGAAACCGAAACCGCCGCTTCCCTTAGCCTTCAAGCTTATGTAGCCGTGAATCCTCCTCCTAAATACTTTGCAGAATTGGGGGGAGGAGCAGAAGACAACTGCAGACTCAAAGTAGGCTTCTCTATTCTCTAAACCTTCCATCAACCTTAAAATTCCATTAACACCAATAGTTTTGTAAACATATGAGGAGAAGGGACCTGGAAAGCCTTTTAGACATTTAATGAAGAGCCCTGCATCCTCCACTAGAAGAGGTTTTCTAATTCTTTTAAACGCATCTTTAGCGGCGAATAAAGCTATTTCAGCTAAATTGTCAGACTGAATCTCCAATTTACCTATATTAAGCATCTCCAATTCTATATGATATATGGATAAAATATGGGAGGCTTCAAGAAATTTATGTTTATTACCGGTGATGAAATATAATTTTTCTCCACTCATTTTCTTAGCCGCCTCTCCTCAACATATCGGCCTCTACGCCTAATCTCCTCAACTTTTTTCAGAACTCTTCTCCAATCTTCAAAGGAGCTACTATATCCTTCTACTACATAGGAGAAGCATTGCTCAGCCAAATTGTGATGGGTGCTTTCAAGGGTGCGTCTCATCAAATGGAGATCCACACCGAATGCTTCAACCTCCCTTGAGAAGCCGCCTAAACCGAAATCTATCAAATAAACATTATCATCTACTATAAACATATTCGAAGTTGTTAAATCACCATGATATATTCCATTTGAATGGAGAACACCTATCATCTCCCCCACCTTAATAAAATGTTTTTTAAGAATCTTCTCATCAGCCTTCAACATGTAATCTCTTAGTAGAACACCTTCAATATACTCCATGGTTAGAGTGTAAGATGAAGGGTTAACGTCCAATACTATTGGAGTGGAAACTCCAACTCTCCTAGCGGATGAGAGAAGACGGGCTTCATTAAAAGTTCTATATGACCTTAAATATTCATCCAATTCCGGAATCCTATAAGGCTTGGATATTCGAATCTTCTTGACAACTTTAAATCCAAACCAGAAGTCTAAATATAAATTTGCTTCAGCACCTTTACATATTAACTTCAAGGGAAACCCTCTCTAAACCAGGGAATATCCACAGAGTCTAAACGCCATCTAGGACGAACATAACTCTTCTCCACATTTAAGATCAATCCAAATTGAAGTCCGAGAATTCCAGTCCAAGCAATCATCGCTCCATTATCTCTAGCATATTGTAGTGGTACAGGTTTGAAAGTTGCTTCGTGAAGTTCAGCCACCTTGGAGAGCATGCTTCTAAGCCGCTTATTTGCAGCTACACCGCCAGTTAAGAGAAGTTCATGTTTCATAGTATGTGATAGAGCTCTCTCAGCTACCTCGCATATCATGGAGAAAGCAGTTTCCTGAAGGCTGAAACATAAATCCTCCAATCTATACCCTTCCTTTAATCTTCTTATAGCAGCAGTTAGAAGACCTGAAAATGAAACATCTTGACCTTTAACCACATATGGTAGTTGAATATATCTGTTGCCTTTCAAAGCTAAACGCTCTATATGTGGACCGCCGGGATGAGATAAACCGGCTTCCCTTGCAAAGACATCTAAACAGTTACCTAAAGCTATATCTAAGGTTTCGCCGAATATTCTATATCGGCCGGAGGAGAAGGCTGCAACTATAGTGTTGCCGCCGGAGATATAGACTACAAGTGGATCTAGAGATTTGCAGATCATCTTGGCGATCTCAATATGGGCTACACAATGATTGACGGGTATAAGGGGCTTATCATAATAGGCGGCCAAAGCCCTTGCAACTGTAGCTCCAGTTCTCAAACAGGGACCTAACCCTGGACCAAGTGAGACAGCTATACCATCTACATCGTCCATTGAAATATCGCTCTTCTTGAATGCTTCAGCCAAGACTTTAGGTGCAATAGAGGAATGGTGGCGTGCAGCTTCACGTGGATGGATACCACCTGTAATTGGAACATATTCTGAGTTTACATTTGCCAAAACATGGCCATCCGAATCCACGATTCCGCATCCAAAAGTGTGGGCGGTGCACTCAATTCCAAGAACAATCATTCCATTGAAACCTCAAGATTATTCTTTCTCTTCAGAGGCAAAATTCCTCTTAATTATATATTCAGGTTCAATGGATAAGGCTCTCTCCTTAGAGGAATAAACGTGGATACGGGCCTTACTGGTGGAGAGTCCATACTCAGATAATATCCTCCTCACAATTACACAGTCTACAGGAACCTTCAATTGGGAAGCTATGATCTCTCTCAACTTCAACCTGGAGGGTGTACCCTCCTTCATGTGATGTATGACTACATCGATTTCAAGCCGATCTAAAAGGTCATTCCTCTTTTTACCGATAACTTCGACGGTTAAAGCCTCACTCATCATTTACCACCACGCAAATCATAAAGATAAAATCGGCATAATTAACTTACCGCTCAACATATGTTAAACTTATTCAGAAATTGTGAAGTGGGGAGAGAAGAATGTGAGCATTCTGAAACCAACCTTTCTTGCAGCAGCATCAACTCGAACTATCATCATACCCTCTCCTGGAACTCCAAATACTACGATGGAGTTGAGGGGAGCACATAAAACGCAGGGAAGCGCCAATAGATCCTCCTCTCCTTCCACCAAAATTATTGAGGCATCATTCAATGCCATGGCATATTGAATGGTCAGCCAGGAATCGGAAGATATGCTTCCAGGAGGATTATAAATCTTAAAGATGTTTTTAAAATAATTTTGGGGAATAGAATATCGGTAGCTTTCACGTTCAACTTTGAAATCCACAACTGCCAAATTTAAATTGAAATTGTAATTCAGCAAAAAGGAGGTTACATAGTCACCTACAGAGATCAATTTAACTGGGTTAACTTCATCTAAAATTTTAGAAAAAGCTTTGAGAATTTCCGTTAACCTGCCTTTTAGAAGAAGGCCTGGAGGATTCCTAAACTCCTTTATGAAACGCCTATCCAAAATCAGCTTTTTAACAGGAAAACCATGCTCAGTGAACTTCAATTGCATATTTTCCAGCTTCCTTTTTACCCATAATTCTACCTGTCTCACAGTTGATATTTAAAAGTATGACTAGGCCTCTCCAATCATCAGAGAAATCTTTTGATCCGCATTGAGGACAGATCTTCACATCCTCCTCCACGAGTAGATGACAGTTTCTACAAGCTTTGAAGGGTAATCCTCTTCTAGACAAGCTATTTCACCTTCTCCTCCATCTTCTTTAAATCCTCCTCTATCCAGCTGAGCGCGCCGAGGAAGGGTTGACGCATAGTTAAACCGACCTTTACACCTCTAGAGGACAGACTGACAGTTACAATTCTTGCCCTAACTAAATCCCCTTCCTGAAGGATTCTGTTAGACTCTCTACCCATTAAAGCACCTCGCCTCTTATCGTAGACGAGATAGTCATCCATAACTTGGGAAACATGGATGAGACCATCTATTGGGCCAAGCCTCATAAATGCGCCGAAATCCGTTATCTCAACGATCTCCCCCTCCACTACCTCCTGTATTACTGGAAGGAAGGCGAGAGCATCGAAAACCACATCATGATATGTAGCTCCATCTCCGGGAACTATTCGGCCCACCTCGGAAACTTTAACATTTGAAACTGCAACTATGATTCCAAGTTCAGGAAATATCAACCCTTCATATTTGGATCTAACCAGTTCTGAGGCAACAGTTTCCAACGGTTCACCGAATCTTTCAGGAGGTATTCTAACAACATCTTCAACCTTTGCAACATAATACATGGATAAACCTCCATTAAATGCATAATAGAGCTGGATGAAATCCCTCTAATAACAATAAAAAGTTATCGTAGAAATCATTTACCAATATATATCACCATCAATATCTAAATGATCAAATCCCCTAACATAAATGACGGGAACTCCTACCCTTCTAAGACATCTCCGCAACTGTAGATCGTTAGTAGCCACTACAACTTTATTCTTTCTAGCATAATCAATTATAGCTTGATCGGCATCTCCAGGAAACTCATATTCGACAAATCTACATCTCCTAATAAGCTCTAAAGCCAATCTTCCAAGCCTTCTCTCCCTTACATTTCCCTGTTCAGCAAGATGTTTAATCTCGTCGAAAACCTGGGTGAGAACTATACAGTTATATGATCTATTTAGGACTCTTCCAATTTCATCGAATAAATCAAACCTTTTCTCAACAGAGAGCAATACTATACTACTATCCAAAATTATGTTCAACTTTTCTTTAAACAAAGTTTCACCCTCTAATAAAACCGTAACCTATTAGCCGCCATCTACCTCCAATCCTCCTGCTAATAGCAATTCTTGCATTCACCTCTGCACATACAGGTCTTCTAAGGGAGACGTGGGCTTCACCCCTAGAAAGGGAGTCGACAAAACCAAGAGTAGTTGCAGTTCCCACATTGATCATTAAAGGTTCTTTAAGCCTTAAAGGAGTAACTCTTTGAGGTTCCTTTAAGCCGACAACCCACTCTAAAAGGTGAAATTCAAAGCTAAAATCATACCAGAGAGGAGGAAGGGTATCTGGATGTCCAACCACATTTCCAACGAGAGCATCAGCCTTAGTTAAAGATGGATCGAGAAGTGTACCTACACCGACTAAGCCTCCCGGCTTAGCTACCTTCACTGGGAAGTTGCCAGCCTTCAAGCTTACAACCTTGCTGAACAATGGCTGATATTCCACTTTTCCCATTCTCTCCACGCGGAAGCCCGGTCTTATTTCGATCTCATCGCCAAGAGAAATTTTACCCTGAATTATTGAACCTCCAAGAACACCTCCTTTAAGATCCTTTGGAGAAGTTCCCGGCTTATTTATATCGAAAGATCTTGCCACATACATTCTTGCAGGTTTAGATTCATCTCTCTTAGGGGTTGGAATATATTCTTCGATTGCCTGGAGCAGAATATCAATATTCACTTTATGTAGCGCTGAAATGGGAATTATCGGAGCTCCCTCAGCAACTGTTCCTTTAACGAAGCTTAAAACCTCCTTATAGTTTTCGATAACTCTTTCTCGAGATGAAACTTCAACCTTATTTTGAACTATAACTATATTTTTAACGCCTATGATCTCTAATGCAATCAAATGTTCCCTGGTTTGAGGTTGAGGACAACGTTGAGTTGCATCGATGACTAGAAGCGCTCCATCCATTAGAGTTGCTCCTGAAAGCATGGTGGCCATTAACATTTCATGTCCAGGGCAATCGACAAAGGAAACTCTTCTTAAAAGTTCGGTTTTCGACCCGCAAAACTTGCAGACAGAATCAGTTGTATAGCATTGTGGAGGAGGACATTTAGGGCATTTTCTGATAGCCGCATCAGCATAGCCAAGCTTGAGGGTTAAACCTCTTTTAAGCTCTTCGCTGTGTCTTGCAGCCCATATGCCGGTTAAGGCTTGAACAAGAGTTGTCTTGCCGTGATCTACATGGCCAGCAGTGCCGATATTGCATTCCGGCTGCCTATACTCCTCCACAGATTCAGTTTTTCTCTTCTCCCTCTCCAGACTCAAACTTCAAATCCCCCTCCACAACCACCATGTTAACTTGAACTATATCCTCTGTTATAGTGTTACCTCTAACCATCACACGTTTCCTCAAACCCTTCTCTCTGGGTTTGAATCCAGGTTTCCCGGAGAGTAGAAGCCTATATTTTCTTCCGCCAGGTAGATATGGAACCATAGGGAAGCCTGCTAGATCTGAACCTCCAGTGATTTTAAGCTTAACGTTTTCAAGGCCTATGATGGATCCGTCGACTATTTCACCGATCCTTAAACCTATCAGACTATAGGATGCTGGATCTTTGACTACGATCCTTTTAGCCATACCGGATTTCGGATCGCTAACCACCAATCTGAATTCAGGCATGTTGAATTCTCCTCCCCCTCCTAATTTGCGAAAGCTCCTTTAATAATATAATCTCATCCTCTGAGAGGGAGTCTTTAAACTCCCTAAGCAGCACGCTAACATGTTCTTCAGGCACATTTACGTAGAGAATATCACCCTCCTTTATATGTCTTCCCACCATTATGTTTCCTTTAATGGATACTGCAACATTTTGCCCTTTAAAGGCCTCGCCAATATTGACGCCTTTATCTTGGATTTGCATGATCTCTCCAACAAATCTCCCATCAGATCTTATCAACTTGTATCCGGACATGATTCTTCCGGCCAAAACTTCGACTCCAACTATTGCCGGATCACTCCTCCTAAAAATATATCCGGGAAGAATTCTTATCTTTCCAGGTTTAATGAGAGAAGCAAACTTCACTTCCCGTTCTCTTCTAACGGATTCTTCATACCATTTCTGATATGCTTCGATAAGCCGATAAATTATGGCATCACTGAACACTTTAATGCCTAATCTTTCAGCCATCTCCAATGCATCTGGAAGAATTTTAACATTAAATGCTAAGATTACTCCTCTATATGGATCGGACTCTCTGACTATGGAAGCCTCCAAAACATCTCTCTTTGAAACTGGACCTACATCGGCAAATCTGACAGGAATCTTAAGCCTTTCAAGATAATCCACTAGGGCTTCAAGAGAACCTAACGTATCCGTTTTAAGTATTATGCCTGAAATCTTCCTTGAAAGCCTTAGAGATGAAACCTCCTCCGAAATGGATTTCATGATGGTTTCGATCTTACTGTAGTCGTCTACAACTTGGATGGGTGCTCCAGCTACAGCACCCTCAAGATTTGGAGCGACAATTTTGACTCCCGCTGCAGCTGAAACCTCACCTACATTCATAAATTTATCTTCAGGTGAACGCATTTCATCTAAGGGTTTAGGTAAAAGTAGAGCTCTAACCCTGCTGACAATGGGCTTTTCCAATCCTCCTACAACTATGAGATCGCCGCGTCTAATCACACCATCATATATTATCACATCCAACGTTAAGCCGAGTCCAGGTTCCTCTCTAACCTCTAAAACTACGCCTTTAGCTGGACCTGAAGTGAACCTTAACCTTTCAGCCATAAATCTCTGGGTTAAGCCTGCTAAAACCATTAAAAGTTCCGGGAGACCTTCACCAGTTTTGGCGCTTGTGGGAACTATGGCGACGGTTTTTGAGAAATCTTTAATTCTATCAAACCTGTCGGAGGAGAAGCCGAACTTGTAAAATTCATAGATTATGTTTTGGATGAGTTCGTTGAGCCTTCTAACCACGAGGCTGCTCTGTCTTTTAAGGCTTTCAAGAAATGAAGCATTTTCAATAGGCTTCCAACCTGGAATTCGATCAATCTTGTTTGCAGCCACTAGAAATGGAGTTCTCCTAGACCTTAAAATCTCAACGGCTTCGTAGGTTTGATTTTCAAAGCCTTCAGTAATATCGATAACCAATATGGCTATGTCGGCTATTGATCCACCTCTCCTTCTCAAATTCACGAAGGCTTCATGTCCAGGAGTATCTATGAAGAGAAGGCCTGGAATTTGAATATTACCCTTAATGGATTTGAGAAGGGGGCCGCAAATATTTCTTAAAACATTCCAAGGAATAAAACTTGCACCTATATGTTGAGTCATAGTGCCAGGTTCCCTTAAAAGGACAGCTGTTCCTCTAATTCTATCTAGAAGTGCAGTTTTACCTACATCTACATGGCCTAAAACGCATACTATAGGCTGCCTTATTCGCTCATCTCTAGACAAATGTAACCCTCCGAGAAGCCAAAATATTAGATGTAAAATTATGTAAAAAAGTTTCCTGCAATTATATCCAACGTTCACATCCACGAGAATAATTGAATATTTCATCATCGTTGAAGAAGATGCTTAACTCTCTTCCAGCAACCGCCTCAGAGTCGGCTGCATGGACAATATTCATTGTAACATCCAATCCAAAATCTCCTCTAATACTTCCAGGCTTAGCCTTATATGAACAGGTATCACCGATCAATGTTCTGACAGCTTCCACAGCATTTCTACCCTCCACAACCGCCACGACAACAGGTCCTGAAGTTACATGGTCTATGAGCTTTTCGAAGAATGGTTTACCTCTATGAACAGCATAGAGTTTTTCAGCAGCATCCCTTGAAACCCGAATCATCTTCAATGCAGCGATCTTCAAACCTTTCCTCTCAATTCTTGAGAGAACTTCACCTATAAGTCCCCTAGCAACTCCATCAGGTTTAACCATTAGGAAAGTCCGCTCAACTTTCATTTAAAACCCGTAGATGAAATAATAAACTAAAATTTTTAAATTATACTGTTATTTGGAAGCTTTAGATTTATGAAGCTTTCTAACCCATCTAACCTTATGGGGTTTACGGCGAAGTTTCAACATACTCTTCTTACATTTACTTGAACAGAAGTAGAGAATTGAGCCATCACTCTTAACGTAAATTAAACCTAAACCTTTCGGTATGATTGAACCGCAGAAACTGCAGCGTTTAACCCGTAAACTCAACCTTTAATCCCCCACTATCTTGGAGTAAGTTTTCTAGCCTCTCTTTCAGTCTCCCTTAACATGAGGATATCTCCGACACGTACAGGTCCCTTAACATTTCTAGTTAATATTCTTCCCCTATCCCTTCCCTCGAGAACTCTAACCCTAACCTGTATAACCTCACCTGTAACTCCAGTTCTACCGATTATCTGGATGACTTCTGCGGGAGTTGAATCTGAAACACTACTCATAGTGCCACCACTCCATATAGAGCATAGAACAGTTAGATTTATGCTTTACTGAATTTACTTCTTTTCCTTCCTGCTTGAAGGTTTTTCCACGCCTCCAGCTCTAATCTTATTCACTTCATTAACTATCTCTTCAATCAGTTGGGCAGCATCGCCGGGATCAACTATACATGCAGAGGCTGCTGCAACATCTATTCCAGCAGAACGGCCTAAAGTCACCTTGCTTGGAACATAGACATATGGAATCTTTCTTTCATCGCAGAGTAATGGTAGATGGGCCACTATTTCAGGTGGGTCCACATCCTCAGCTATTAAGACTAGTTTTGCTAATCCCCTCTCCACAGCCTTCGTGGTTTCATTAGTTCCCTTTCTAATCTTGCCAGTATCCCTTGCAATCTGTAAGGCTTCACAACTTTTCTCAGCAAGTTCTGAGGGAACTTCAAACCTAACATAGAAAGGTTTAGACATTCATCTCACCTCTAAATTCATCGAATCATGCAACATAAAATGAGAATTCATATTTTTAAATTTTCCGACTATGGATGCGTATAATAAAAGGTTAAGGGTTCATTGACATCGTCAACTCTAACATATCCAAACCTGATGAATTGAACTTTATCATCAATCTTCAGCCTCTTACAGTCATAATCACAGAAGCCTTCAACAATTGAGGCGTCGGGCATAATTATTCTTGCCTTGACAATGCGATCCAATGGAAGCCAATGGATGATCCTAATTTTAGGTGATAGTGTGAAGCCTTGAAAACTGCCCTTAACCTCATCATTTAAACTTTCAACTTTAAAGTTGAGAAAGCCCATAAGCCTATATGTTTCGCCAATCTTCATTGAACTTGCATCTGAACCTGAAATGTAGACTAAAATTGAATTAGCCTCAGGTTTTAAATGTATCTCTCTGAACCCTTTTTCAGGAAAACTTGGATGTAAAGGAATTCTAGCTGTAACGGTTTTCTTCAATCCGGTAATTTTAAGTTTAACTGGATCACTTATGAATGAATATCTACTGGCTAACGGTTCGATTAAACTTCTATTAATAGAGTAGAGATTTTCAAGAGAAATAGAAGATTCTATAGGTTTTACACCTACTTGGATAATTATCTCCCTTATAGCTTCAGGTAGAAAACCTCTCCTCCTTAAAGCGCGAAGAGTGCCTAGTCGAGGATCATCCCAAGATTTAAATAGGCCGCGTCTAATACCATCAGCAATTTTCGATTTACTTAGAACCCATCCCTTCAACTTCAACCTGCCGAAATGGATTGCTTCAGGAAAGCTCCAGCCAAAGTATTGATAAATATATTTCTGTTTAACCGTGTTGCTCATATGTTCCTTACCCCTTAAAATATGTGAAATTTTCAGTTCATGGTCATCTATTGCACAAGCAAAGTTATATGTGGGCCAAACCCAAAACTTATCTCCAACTCTTGGATGAGGCCACTTTTCAACATCGATTATTCTGAAAGCAACCCAGTCTCTGATAGCTGGATTGGGATGCGACATATCTGTTTTAACCCTAACCACAGCGGAACCTTCAACCATTAAACCTTCAACCATTTTCTCCCAGAGCTCTAAATTCTCTTCAACAGTTCTAGATCTACATGGACATGGAGTTCCAGCCATCTTATATTTTCTAAATTTTTCACGGCTACAGGTGCAGACATAGGCTCCACCAAGCTCAAATAGACGCTTTATATGATTATAGTAGATGGGAATCCTATCCGATTGAATATATTCTTCATCCCACTTGGCGCCGAGCCATAGAATATCCTCTCTAATCCAATCATAAACATATGGAAGAGGCCTCTTAGTTTTGGGATCAGTATCTTCGAAACGCAATATGAAATGTCCATTATACATCTTTGCATATTCATAGCATAAAATTATGGGTCTAGCGCTTCCAAGGTGAAGGGGAGCGTCGGGGTTAGGTGCAAATCTCGTTCTAACCATCTCAAATTTATCGACGTTTGGAAGTGGAGGAAGCCCTTTAACCTCCTGTTTCCTCTCAACCTCTAAGAGCTCAGGCCAATTAGAGCTTAAAATATTATATTGCTCCTCCATGCTTAAAGAGTTAACCTCCTCGACGATCTCCTTAACTAATGGGAGAAGTTCTTTAACTCTGGATTTGAAAGCTGGAAGTTCAAAGAGAACTTTTGACAGAACAGGGCTAACCTTGGCTTCACCTCTATGTCTGTATGCATTTAGAAGAGCATGCTTCCTAATAGCAGTGGCAACTTCAGGGGGAAAAGTTTTATTCAATGTGGATCACCTCTACATGTGGAGATAAAGCAAAGAGATATTTTTCAGGTTTATTATCAATCTGAGAATAATAGAAAACTATTCCAGACGTGTCTGAACGATAATATCTAACTTCTCTTTTACCTGTAAAGATCATGGCTAGCTTGGAACCTGAAGAAATCTTCTCACCCAGCTTCACCAAGGGAACCACCTTTCTACCTGAAACTTCAACCAATAGGATTTTCTCCCCTTTATATAGAAAGATCGCCATATTATCTGAAATTATGCAGGCATCCTCCCTTATAGATCCTGCTTCAAGATCTATCAGGCGGAGATAATTATCATAAACTCCTTGAACATATATTGTGCCACCTGAAAATTTAAATTCGTCCCCTGGATGATGAATGGAGATGGAGTTATTCCTTCTAACTAGAAGTCTAACAGTAACTTTGCCGTTTACGATGAGATCATCGATGAAATCGATTGAAGTTCTATAGAAAAGCCTGGAAATCTTCAACAGCATCAACTCAAAAAGTTCTAACAACGATGTAATCAGCCAGTTCCAACAGATTATTTTTAGCTTCACATTCATCAAATTTTAAAAGAGCTTCCTTAGCTATGGAAACGTATCTTTTAGCGAGAGAAGCAACATAATCTATTGATCCGGTTTCCCTTAAAACCTTCACTACAGATTCGAGATCCATTTTAGAAATAGACTTTCTACCATAATATTTAGATAATAAGCGTTTTTGAGAGCTGCTAGCATTGTTAAATGCATGAATGAAGATTAAAGTGCATTTACCCTCCCTTAAATCACTTCCCACGGGTTTACCTAATTCCTCTTCTTTGCCTATCACTCCTAAAAGGTCGTCGCGCATCTGGAAGGCCATTCCAATATTCTCGCCATATCTTGCCAGAGCATTCACAGCTTCTTTGCATCCACCTCCAATTAGAGCGCCAACTTCACATGAAGCCCTCATGAGAACAGCGGTCTTCCTATAGATCATGTTCAAATACTCCTCTTCACTTACACCAGACTTCAACAATCTACCTTCAAAATCTACGTCCATTGCTTGTCCTTCAGCGAGAAGACTTACTGAAGAGGCTATTCTCGCAGCAGCTTCAAGAACTCTTTCCGGAGAGACTGAAGGAGTCTTGCAGCATTCGAATAGAACTTCAAAAGCTTTGGAGAAAAGAAGGTCTCCAGCCAGAATGGCTAAAGGAACATTCCACAGAATGTGGACTGTGGGAACCCCGCGGCGAAGTTCATCCTCATCCATTATATCGTCATGGACAAGTGTGAAGTTATGTATGAGCTCGACGGCTACAGCGGCAGGTAAAACTGAATATTCATCTCCATTAACCAATTTACAGGACTCTATGACGAGAAATGGTCTAAGCCTCTTTCCACCTGCTTTAATTAAATGTCTTGCAGCGTCGTAGAGGCTATAAGGCTTTAAATTTTCATCAAGAACATTGTCAATATATGAGTTTACGAGAATTTTACACCTTTCCAAAGAATCTTTAAACCCCATTGAAGCACCTCCACAAAAACTGCAAACCTTAAATTTAAAGTTTTCCACCTCTCCTAGCATATTCTTCTAAACTGATACCTCTAAGCTTCAACCAGTTTCCAGTGAAGCCGCCTATAATCAACGGAATTCTCTTCAAATCCGCTATTCTTCTAGCACCTACAAGGAACATTGCAACTTTCAACTCGTTGATCAACCTTTCCAGATAAGATAAAACTCCCTTCACACCATTCTCAACTGCAGGTTTAAGTAGAGGTAGAGCTATACCTGCAAGGGAAGCTCCAAGAGCTAAAGCTTTAGCTATATCGATTCCAGATCTAACACCACCAGTAGCGATGATGGGCAGATTAGTGTGAAATGAAACTTCACATATGCTGATGGCTGTTGGAATACCCCAATCCCAGAAGAGTTCAGCTAGACTTGCATGGGATAAATCTCCAGCCTCCAAGGAGCGATAATATTCAACGGCGGCCCAACTTGTTCCACCTGCACCTCCAACATCCACTCCTGAAATGCCTACCTTTTCAAGTTTAGCTGCAACCTCGCCGGAGATTCCGGAGCCAGTCTCCTTTGCAATTATGGGAAGCTTCAATGAAGAGGAAAGAAGCTTTAACTTTTCTAGAACGCCATCATAGAACGGTTCACCTTCAGGTTGAACAGCCTCCTGAAGGGGGTTGAGATGGACTGCCAAGGCGTCAGCATCCACCATTTCAACAGCCTTAAAAGCTTCATCTAAGCCATATTTCAAAGAGAACTGGGCGGCTCCAATATTACCCATAACAAATATGTTTGGAGCAGACTCCCTTACAATGGAGAATGTATAGGAGAGCTCAGGCCTCTCCAAGGCGATTCTCTGACTTCCAACACCCATCCCTATACCTAAACGTTCAGCTGCAAGTGCTAAAGCACGGTTAACCTTATAGGATAATTCGCTTCCACCAGTCATGGCTGAAATGATTATGGGAGCATTAAATTTATGTCCGAAGAATTCAACCTGTAGATCTATATCTTCCAAGTCGAATTCGGGGAGAGAATTGTGAATTAGAAATATGTCGTCGAAACCGGTTGAAATATTTCTAAACGAGACATGCTTCTTCAAGCATATTTCAAGGTGGCTTAGCTTTCTTTCACGTATCAAACTGATCACCAATCAACATAATTAAGGGGGTAGAAGAGCTATTTAACTGAAATCCTTGTTCCAATAAAGTCTACACCTCTAATTGCAGCTGAAACTCTTCCAGGAAATAAACCGTTGACTATTAGAACGTTCACCCCTTTCTCCACTGCTTTAGAGGCTTCGACCAACTTGCCGTAGAAGCCTCCCGTTACATCTAAACTGCTGGAGAAAGATTTAAACTTTCTAAGTAAAAGTTTCAATTCATCTAGAGATAATTTATCATAGAATTTTGAGGGAGATTTAAGTTTAGGATTCGAATCATATACGCCGTCAACATCGCAGATGAAGATGAGCTTTGAAGCTTTAAGGAAGACTGCCAGAAAGGAGCATATTTTGTCCCCTGAAAGAATGCAGAAACCAAGCTGTCTATCGAACACTACATCCCCATAGAGAATAGGTATAATTCCAAGTTCAATCATTCTTCTCAATGGATTTAACGGGAAGAGATCGATCTCCCCATTAGATGTTAAAGTTGAAGATGAAACCTGAAACGGAAAAGTCGGAAGCCCTTGAGATGAAAACTCTTCGACAACTATTTTGTTCAACTTTTCCATGGCCATATGGGTTTCAAGTACTCCTGGCAGTTGGCTTGAAGCTCTAAATCCCAAGTGAAGTTTATATTTATATGCGTGTGGATGGCCGAAGGAGCCTCCACCATGAACTATTATTAAACGTTTATCTCCAATTGCTTCCTTCACCTCACCTGCAATTCTGCGGAGAACTTTTAAATTAGCCTTCTCAAAAGAATTCTTAAAAGTGATGACGCTTCCACCAAGCTTTAAAATTATTAATTCACCTTTCAATCACTGAAACACCTCTATCCGAAACCTTTGAGATTAAGGGAAAACCTCCTGAACGTTTAATGGCAGATGCAACAGTCTCTAATAGATTTTGGGGACATATTGAGATTATTGCTCCACCTCCACCAGCCCCTGTAATTTTTGCACCTAAGGCTCCAGCATCTCTAGCAGCATGGACGAGACGTTCAAGATTCATAGTGGAAACTCCCAATGAAGAGAGAAGACCATGATTAATATTCATAAGCATTCCAATTGAAGTTAGATCTCCGCGTTCAATGGCTTTTGCAGCTTCAATGGCAAGATGTCCAGCAGCATGATATAATGGTTCAAATATTTCTGGAAATCGTTTCTTTAATGAGAGAACTTTTTCAACCATAGTTGCCGTCGATCTAACTTCTCCACTAACCCCTATAACCAAGTGTAGGGGAACTGCCGCCTTGAGGGGGATGAAACCTTCAGATTTACGGTAGACGATTACGCCTCCATTAGCTGAAATCGTTGGATCTATCCCGCTGGGTCTTCCATGAGCTAGAATCTCACCTTCAGATGCCAATTTAACCACCTTCTCCAAGTCGTATTCACCAGCTACAGCTTTAAGTAAACCGGCTGAAAAAGCTACAAAGACCGCTGCGCTTGAACCTAAACCAACACCCATTGGAATAGGACTTTTAATGATAAATTTTAAACCGCCTTCAAATCCATACTTCTCAATGACTTTGCGGAGAATTACATATAACGGTTTGAGATGTTGATTTACGGAGTAGTGATTGGAGAGTAAATCGTCGAGGCGGACGAAGCTGAATAAGTTTCCAGATCTTATTTCGAAACGCTTCTCATCCAATAGGTTAACTGACACTTCAACTCTCAGATCCAGTGCAGCTGCAATTGCAGGTTCATTTTCAACGACAAAGTGCTCTCCGAAAAGTATAACCTTTGCAGGTGCAGATGCGAGAAATGTCAAGAAAATTCACCTGTAAATGGCTATGGCAGCATATCCAACTACTGAGGAAACATCACCTGTCACATCGCCTGAAGTAGCATACTTCAATTTTACACCTCTACTGGCACCGAGCATTTTACATGCAACCAACATGGCGGCAACCACACCTGGACCGCACATGGAGACCCTTCTCGAATAGAATACGTCGAACATTCCCTTAGCATCCAAGGTGAGAATTTTCTCGATTATAGCGGAATCATCTTCAACAGCCTGCTTTAAAGGCACATAATGGGAGAAATCCGTCGACGCTATAATGGTAACCCTTCTATTCTTAATGGTCTCAGCCAATCCTTCACCTATGGCACGTGAAACCTCAAAATTCTGAAGCATCATAGAGATGGGGACGAATTTAACATTTCCAAATAAATATTGTAGAAAGGGAAGTTGAACTTCAATTGAATGCTCAGATAGATGGGCAGTCCAATCCACTTCGAGAAGATCACAGTGGCTGAGAATTTCATCGGCAAGTTCAGAATCTATTGAAGCAACTCCTAAAGGAGTTCTCCAGCATCCTTCACGGAGAATTGAGAGAGGAGCGCCGACACCTGAATGGTTTGGACCGATAATTATGAAAGAATCTGGTTTTCCATTTTCAGCCAAGGCTTTGAAACTCCAAGAGGCAACGGGACCTGAATACATGTAGCCTGCATGGGGTGAAACCACTCCAAGCAGGGAACCCTTAAACTCTCCGTGAACTTCAGGAATGAATCCGGGTCCAAGCCTATGTTTAAAGCATTGCTCAATCTGAAGCTTTAAAGAATCAGGAGAATATTCATAGAACATTCCTGCAACTACGGGATCTCTAATCCTCAAATAAGTCACCACTAAATAGAGAGTAAAGATGAAATAATAATTTAACTAATTTCAGACTTCTAGTAAACTTCGGGTTTAGCTTCAAACTCTTCAACGGAGACTGGAATGTCACCGTCCGGTGGAATGTCACCTCTCTCCCTCAAAACCTGTCTAGCCAAAAGCCAATAGGTTAAGGCTAAGGCCTTTCTACCCTTATTGTTAACTGGAATAATAAGTTCAACATAGCTTGTCCTATTATCAGTGTCACATAAAGCTATAACTGGAACCCCCACCTTTGCAGCTTCATCTACAGCTTGCTCATCAGCCCTCGGATCAGAAACCAATATGATGCCCGGTTCAATGTAATGTGGAAGTCTAGGATTGGTGAATGTGCCTGGAATAAATCTGCCTGTAACTGCCCGTCCACCAATTATGGAGCAAAATTTCTCAACTGGTTGCCATCCATACTGTCTAGAAGAAACGGCGACAACTTTGGTGGGAGGATAACGTGAGATGAATTTTGCGGCAAGTCTAATCCGCTCATCGATCTTCTTTACATCTAAAACATAGAGGCCGTCAGGCCTAACACGATATATGAATGGCATCATATCCTTACTTTTAATCCTCGTACCTATATGCAGTCCAGCCGCCAAATAAACCTCCAATGGAATTAATAGATCAACGGATTCAAGAGAACTCAAAGCAATACACCCTCCAAACTGTAGAGACCTGCACCACCATCCAAATCCTCCTCTATTCTTATAAGTTCATTGATCTTTGCAATTCTCTCGCCACCCATAACTCCACATTTAATTATAGGCGATGAAAGCGCCACAGCTAAATGTGAAAGGGCGGGATCCACAGTTTCACCTGACCTGTGAGAGAATACTGTTATAAACCCATGAGATCTAGCCGTTTTAACAGCTAGCACTGTATCTGTAAGGGTTCCAACCTGGTTTGGCTTTATAATGGCAGAGTTGCATGCTCCAAGGGAAGCCCCATAATCTATACGTTCAGCATTGGTGACGAAAAGGTCATCTCCACAGATTAGACAATCCTCCACTTCATCCATCAATCTAGCGAAAGATTCAAAATCATCCTCATGGAAGGGATCCTCAACATAGACTAAATTAAAATCGCGGATCAAGCTAAGTATATACTTGAACTGTTCCTCAGGCTCCAAGCTTAAACCAGCCCTACTGTAAACATATCGATTCGAATTGGAATTCCAAAATGAGGAGGCTGCAACATCTAAACCTATGCCTAAACGTATACCAAGCTTGTCTGAAACCTCTTCGCAGGCCATTTTAACAAGTTTCAGAGAAGCAGTTATATCTAGGGTGGTTATCCATGCACCTTCATCATTTCTACCGTAAACTGTATCTTTTGGTGCAAGCTTCAAAATTCTCTTATAAACCTGAATATTGGCTAAAGCAGCATCATAGAAGCTTTCAGCATTCAAGGGGAGAACCAGAATTTCCTGAACGTCCAATCCACCTGAAGCGGAATGTTTACCGCCGCCGATAATATTTCCAAGTGGAAGTGGAAGCGTAGAGGAGAGGGAGCCACCAAGATACTTATATAGGGGAATATCGAGCGAGGAGGCAGCTGCCTTAGCTGAAGCCACAGAAGCGGCTATAGCTGTGGATCCTCCTATCTTAGAAAAATTCGAGGTACCGTCCAACCTTTTCAGGGTCTCATCAACCTCAAATTGATCCATAGAATCCACACCTAAAAGTTCAGGTGCAATGAGTTCATCCACTAGGCGAACAGCCTCATCAACCCCTCCAGGCGGAAAGGCTACAGCCTCATATCTACCCTTACTTGCCCCTGAGGGGGCTGAAAAGGATCCTAAACCGCTCTCAGTATAGACTGTGACATTTATAGTGGGGTCGCCTCGACTGTTGAAAAGCTTTCTTGCAACCACATCGCTTATAATAGTTGAAATATACATCAATTGGTTTAACCCTCCTTAACTTTTCTACCGCCGTAAAGTTCACTCAGCTTTATAACGTCGTCTATCAGCTCCACATGGCTTAAAAACATTCTTCTACAACAATATCTCTTTATACCTAGATCATCTAAAACTTTTCCCGGATCTTCACCTTTCCTGACACGCTTCAGGAATTCCTCATATTTATCGCCTATGGGAGCACCGCAGGTGAAGCATCTAATAGGAACCATCAATCCAATCAACCTCTATCGATAAGATTTTTGAAATCTTCTTCTAGCTGATGGTCCGCCGAACTTTTTCGGCTCAGTTCTTCTAGGATCCCCTGAAAGCATCGTTCTATCATACTCTAAAAATTTTTTCTCCAATTTTGAATCCTTAAACCAGGCGACTAAACCTCTAGCAATAGCCATTCTAGCTGCTTCAGCCTGACCCATGAAACCTCCACCTTTAACATTGACTTCAATGTCAACTTTTCCAACTTTATCTAGGCCGGCAAGCAGTAATGGTTCCATTATCTTCCATCTTGCAAGTTCGGGTTCAATAAGCTCCACTGGAACACCATTAATGTAAATTCTGCCAGAACCATTTTTCAAGGTGGCTCTGGCGATAGCGGTCTTCCTCTTACCGCTTGAAATCAATATTTTCACCAATCATTTACACCCCCTTCCAACCAAGCTCCTTAGCAACATCACCCAGATAAATGTAACTTCCACCAAGCCTTGAAGCATCTGCCTCCCTGAAGTGGGTAGCCTTCAAACCTTTAAACTCCTCTGGGCAACCTATATAAACTCGAAGTCTTCTCAAAGCAGCTAACCCCCTAGAATTATGCTTAGGAAGCATTCCTCTAACTGCATTCCTGAAAAGTCTATCCGGGAAGCGATCCCTCTTGGGACCTCTAACGGGGTTTCTGAGAGTTTTAACCTCGAAGAAACTTTTAAAGTCTTTGAGGACACTGCTCTTCCTCCCCGACAGAACAGCCTTCTCAACGTTAATTACAACTATACGTTCACCGTTCAGCAGACGTTTAGCAACAATGCTGGCAAGTCTCCCGAAGATCATGTTCTCGGCATCGACAAGTAGAAGGTTATCCATCAAGCTCACCCCAAAATCTTTATATTGCTTCCTTTAGGATAACGTTTGACAAGCTCATAGATATCTATGCATTCTCCTCCAGCTTCCCGAATCTTTTCAGCAGCTTCTTTGGAGAAGGAGAGAGCTGCAACTGTAACTGGATGGTCGAGAAGCCCCCAGCCTAGAACTTTACCTGGAACCACCACTACATCGCCTTTAACCGTATATCTTTGAATTCTAGCCAAATTAACTTCTATTCTTCTCCTTCTAGGAGCATTCAACCTTTCAGCAATATCCTTCCAAATATCTGCATCATTATTGTTCGAGGCTTTTCGAAGAAATCTTATAAGCCTTCTAACTTGAACGTTTATCGGTCCAGTTCTCTTCACTTCAAAACACCTCTAAGTTCTTCAATCAATCCATCACACTTCTCCGCTAATATTTCAGCCGCCTTCTCAACGATTCTGTAAGCGGGGAGAGAACCTGTAGATTCAACATAGAATATGAAGCTTCGCTCATCGGCTTGAAGCCCCAATGCTCCCAGCTCACAGGCCTCAACACATGCTTTACAAAGATTACATTTAACAATGTCTTTAAGGTATGGAAGACTGGAATCATCATCTAGAGCTATAGCCCCTCTAGGACAGGCTTCAACACATTCACCGCAATGTGCACAGGCCTCTGAATTCACAGTTAAAACTGGAAGATATTTATATGCACATGCAGAGACAGGTTGCCATTTAGCTCCATCTCTACCTCTACCTAGCCTGGCATAGGCCTCTAGGAGGATAGTTTGACCAGAAGCCAATTTTGCAATTGGAAACCTATCACTGATAGGTGTAACATAGGGATCACTGGAGGAAAGATCACCTGAATACACAGTTTTAGAAGTATTTTCAGCCTTAACGTCCAGTACAAA
>Ga0190361_1000057_pt1 | contig 45864 bp, 37 predicted proteins | sample 48721845_MG_FD_161273 | JGI IMG/M metagenome (GOLD analysis project Ga0190361, IMG submission 161273) | Hydrothermal vent microbial mat bacterial communities from Southern Trench, Guaymas Basin, Mexico - 4872-18-4-5_MG | ecosystem: Environmental > Aquatic > Marine > Hydrothermal vents >... | reverse complement strand
CTCTCTTACCCCAAGGGTAGTCCCTTCTTTTCCCTCTAAACCTATAGCCTTATCCATCGGATAACTATCCTGCCCACACTCACAACAGTGTAATCGTACCCTGGCTATCTTCACGCTCCCAACCAATGTCCTAATCTTCTTCACCTGCCGCCCATAGCGGATTAACTTTCCCCCGCATCTCCAACACCTCCGCCCCTCTTGTAATCTCTCTTCTTCTATCCTCTCTAGAATCCTTTTTAATATCTCTAAAAAAACCTCTTCCCTTATCTTCAATAACTCCCCCTCTAGCCAATGGACATCCCTCCTCTTTAATGGTATCTTTACTTGGAAGGAAAAACTTATTTCCTTCATGGCTCACCTCCTGTGTTAGTGTTTTTTTCATTCACAGTTTAAGGTGAGCCTCCCCTCTCTTCAACCCCGAAAAAAAAGATGCTTACCTACTTTACTTTACCATTAACAATTTATATATAAATAAAACAATTCGCTTGTCTGCATACGCTCATGAAACGGCATGCATGATAATCCCCCCGCATTTTAGGCAAATGAGGGGATTAATCTCATAGACCTTCTTTCATCATCTCAATCCAACCTTGCCGTGGACATTTTTATGTTACCATAAACACATTGAAGCCTGTATGGCGCCTGTGGCGCCAGTGAATAATCTTTTGGATAAGGTTTTGATTGTGATCAACTGCTTGCTGAGGAGAAGCGAGAAGACCTCAAGTTTTAAAAAAACGGGGTGGAAATTTTGAAATAGACGATTATTTAGATTCTATAAACAATAGAAGTTATTGATTTTTTTCTTTAAGGACTTTGAGTCCATATTCATAGCCTTTATCAAAGGCATTTTTATTCACATCAATATATCTATCCGGTACAAGACCGGGAAGTGCTTTTTTCATCACATCTGGGGTTGCGATCTTGGTGATGGCGGTTAAAAAGCCCAGAATGACCAGATTGGCAAAGATCCGATTTCCCAGCTCCTCGGCAAACCTTGTAGCCGGGATAGAATAATGTTTTATTGTATCTTTTTTTATGATAGGTTTTACCAAGTCTTGGTCAGTGATCAGCAGACCATCGTCTTTGAGTTCATCTTTATAGGTTTCATAGGCTTCCTGAGACATGCAAACCAAAATATCAAGTCTGGTACTGTAGGGGTATAATACTCTCTCATCCGAGACAATAAGTTGAGAGCTGCAAGCGCCTCCCCGGGCTTCGGGTCCAAAACTCTGATTCATGGTGGCAAACTTACCTCCATAAAGGGAAACAGCTTTACCGGCTATCAGACCACATCTTATGATCCCTTGTCCTCCGAAACCAGAAAATCTTATTTCAGTCATTTTTATTCTCCGAGAAAGGCTATCCTCTTAAGTCAATTATCCGTAACGCTTAAACTTATCACCTAAAATCCGGGAGAGCTGGGCGTTATAAGAATCAATAAATTTCATCCGTTTCCGATCAACAAATTTCCCAACTATGATTTTTTTCCCACTTTTTATATCAAGATTATTTGTTTCCTCATTATTTTTTATTTCTGAATTCTCATAATAATATTTTAATATTTCACTTTCTTTTGTTGAATTTTCAATCCCTGCAAAATAATTGGCGCCAGGTGACATCACTTCAATCACTGATAAACCCGACTTATTAAAGGCTTCAACAATTGTATTTGTTAGTTCTTTTGTGTGCAATGCCGTCCATCTGGCTACATAGATAGAACCACAGGATTTGGCAAGGTGTGGGATGTTAAAAGGACGTTCAGACTCACTATAGCAGGAAAATTTTTCAGGGGAAAAATTTCCTATTTCTTTATAAATAAAATTATTAATGCATATCACAAGAATTTCTATATTTCTTCTTGCGGCATGCATGAGGTGATTTCCACCGATTGTGGCTAAGTCGCCTATAAAAACAGCTACTTTTAGTTTAGGGTTTCCGAGTTTTAGTCCTGCGCTAAAGGGGATAGCTCTCCCACGAGGAGTATGAAAAAAATCTATGCCATTAGGAATGAGGAGAGGATCCCAATAAATATCTGAAACCATACATATCTTATCATATTGGATTTCTTTGACAGCATTGTTAAAAGCGGTCATAATTAGATTGGATTTATTCATTTTTTATATTCCTTAGAGACTAGGCGAGCCAGTTTCGTTTCAAACTCGAAAAGAGTGTCATATTTTTTCTTCTCTTTTGCCGCTTTTTTGATGGCTTCAAATATGTCGTCTGGGTTGTGGACAGAACCTCCGCCATGGGGAACAAGGATGACATTTGCATTTCCATGGGCACATCGCTCCACTTCATAGGCTATCTGTCCATAATTTATTTCAGGAACGACAAATCCTTTTACTTTTTTGGAAAGTTCTGAAATCATCTGATCAGGAAAGGGCCATACCGTAATAAGCCTCAGACTTCCCACTTTTATTCCATATTTTCTTGCTTTTTCGATTCCTCTAATGGCAACCCTTGAAGTGATTCCATAAGAAATAACAACGATTTCCGCATCTTCCAAATTTTCTTCTTGGGTCTCAATGATTTTGTCTTTGTTTTTCCTGATTTTATCCACCAATCTTTTTGCAGTCGAGTTTCGGGGGTTAGTCCTAAAATCTTTTTCTAATAGTGGATAACCTTTTTCATCGTGAGTAAGCCCTGTGATATATAACTGATAGCCATCTCCCGCTTTGACCATTTTGGGAACGAGGTCCTTATCAGGTCGGAAGGGGACGTATTGATCTTTAGGACCCTTATAAATTCTTCTGGGTTCTACTTCAATTTCTGAGGCATCGGGCACCACCACTTTTTCAGTCATATGCCCCACACATTCATCACTCATGACCATAACAGGAACACGGTATTTTTCTGCCAGGTTAAAAGCTTTGATAACAAAGTCAAAGTTTTCTTGGGGAGAATCAGGGGCAAGAGCAATGATTTCATAATCTCCGTGTGACCCCCATCTGGCCTGCATAAAATCGGCTTGACTAGTTAGGGTGGGAAGCCCTGTGGAAGGACCTCCTCTCTGTATATTGATTATGACAAAAGGAGTTTCTATGGCAGCTCCAAATCCAATGCCTTCCATCATAAGGGAAAAACCAGGCCCGGAGGTTATGGTCATTGATTTTTTCCCTGACCAAGAGGCTCCAACAACAGCGGCTATAGAAGCCAGTTCGTCCTCCATCTGAATAAATAGAGCTCCGACTCGGGGAGCCAATTTTGCAAAAGCCTCTGCAGCTTCCGTAGAAGGAGTAATTGGATACCCGGCTAAGAACTTACAGCCTGCAGCCGCTGCTCCATAAGCAGCCGCGACATCGCCGTCTATAAAATAGGTGCCTGAAAAAACATCTTTTGGATTAGCATTCAATTTCCAATCCCCTCATTTCTTTTAAAGTATTCCATATAGCAAACTCTGGACAGAGAATCTCACATAAACCACAGTTAACACACTCTCCAGGATTTATGACTTGAGGAGGATGATACCCTAATGCGTTAAATTCCGGAGAAAAATCGAGAACATCCTGCGGGCAGTATTCGATACAGAATCCACATCCTTTACATCGATCTTTAACGATATGAACTTCTCCCAGTGGAACCTTGACTTTGTCTATATCGTAGGGAATTCTTTTATATTTCCAACGCATATTTCAATTCCTTTCTTTGGTTTTCATTTCCATTATGTTCATAATTTACCGATCTACAAATTTTCCTACGATGAGCTTTCCCTGGTAGTCAATATTAAGATTTTCTGTGGGTTCAAAATGTTTTATAACAGAATTTTTATGATAAAATTTCATCATATTGATGCCTTCTCCGAGTCTGTTAATCCTTGAGTAATACATCGGACATGGAGAGACAACCTCTATAACTGAGAATCCGGGTTTCTGGATGGCCTCAACAATAGAGTTGATCAATCTCCGAGCATGCAGGGATGTCCACCTCGCCACATACTTAGCTCCAGCTGATTCTGCTAATTGAGGAATATTAGAAGCTGTTTCAAAGTTTCCATAGGGGGATGTTGTAGTATAGGCAGTAAATGGAGTGGTTGGAGCAACCTGACCGCCAGTCATGGCATAAATGAAGTTGTTGACACAGATGACCGTGATATCTATATTTCTTCTTGCTGCATGCATGAAATGATTGCCCCCAATGGAAATAAGGTCTCCATCTCCTGATATTACTACTACTTTTATTTTAGGATTGGCTAACTTAATCCCTGTGGCAAAAGGGATAGCCCTTCCATGGGTGGTATGAAAAGAATCAACTTTTATATAACCTGCAACTCTGCCGGTACAGCCTATGCCAGAGACAACACAGATTTCATCGGATTTAATTTTCAATTTTTCAAGGGCTAAAACGAAAGCCTCAACAGTTATTCCGATCCCGCATCCAGGACACCAGATATGAGGAATCCTATCCATGCGAAGCCAATTTACAACTTGATGCTCTTTATTTTCAGTATTCACTGTATTCACTGTGTTCATATTCAATAATTCCTTCTTTTCTTTCTTTTTGAATCATATCTTTTATGGCTCTTAAAATAGCCTCCGCATCATCTTTCCCATCGCAGTGCACAAAACCAACATTAGCCTTTCCATGAGTGCAGCGTTCAACCTCTAACACAATTTGTCCATAATTAGACTCTGCAACTAGGATCGCTTTGACTCTTTGAGCCAGCTCAAAGATTTTTTTCTCAGGAAAAGGCCAAACTGTCATAAGCCTAAAGCTTTCGACTTTTAGACCGGATTTTTTAGCTTCTTCTATGGCCTTTTTTGCACTCTTTGAAGTGGAGCCATAAAAGAGGACTGCTAAATCACTTTCTTTCTCTTTACTGCTTTCAAATTGAATGATTTTTTCAGCATTTAAACGGATTTTATTCACAAGTCGATGAACATTGAGCTCCTGGCATTTTTCATTCATGACAGGATAACCTTTTTCGTCGTGGGTTAATCCTGTAACATGGAATTTATAACCTTCGCCTATATTGACCATGGGGGGAACAATCCCTTCTTCTAATTTAAAAGGCTTATATTCATCTTTAGGACCTTTATATTTAGGTCTCTGAATCAACTTAATCTTATCAGGTATAGTAACTATTTCCTTTTGATGAGCGATGGATTCATCAGTGAGAATAACAACCGGTGTGCGGTATTTTTCAGATAAATTGAATGCCTGAATCGTAAAATCAAACATTTCCTGAGGAGAACTAGGGGCAAGAGCAATGATTTCATAATCTCCGTGTGATCCCCATCTGGCCTGCATGATATCTCCTTGAGCAGGCACATTGGGGATTCCTTCCCCAGGTCCTAACCTTTGGAAATTTACAATCACACAGGGAGTTTCCAACATAACACCAAGACCCACATGTTCCATCATATTTGAAAAGCCTGGCCCAGAGGTAACGGTCATTGATTTTTTGCCTGTCCAGGATGCTCCTAGGACGGCTGCTAAAGCTGAAATTTCGTCTTCCATTTGAACAACAGTAGCATCAAAATTTTTGCTTTTGCGAATGAAATATTCTATAAAATTGAGACAGGGGACAATAGGGTAATAGCCAAAAAATTTACATCCAGCAGCTAAAGCTGCCTCCACACATGCCTGATTTCCAGTAAGGTTATAAGTTTTTGAATCCATCGTCATATCAACAATTAAGTTTTTAATATTTTTTGTATCCTCATTAGAAAACATCTATCATTCTGGCTAAGGCCGATTTTCCCCTGTAATCGGGGAGAAGCATCGGGGACCTTCTGATTGGTTTTATTCCAGCATCTTTGAGCATTTTTACATATCTATCAACATGTTTAAGGGTTAGTTTGCCATATTTAGCCCCTGATTTGATGTACTTAGCTGCTGAAATCCCAGATCTTCTACCAAATACCATGGCATCAAGAGTTGAATTTCCCATAAGTCTGTTTTTGCCGTGCACTCCCCCTGAAACTTCTCCAGCAACCCAGAGTCCTTCAAGAGTGCTGTGCCCCCATGGATCAGTCTCAACTCCTCCATTTTGATAGTGGAGGGTAGGGAAGACTAAAACAGGATTTTTGGTCATATCTATACCATATCTATTGAACATCCTTTTCATCCCAGGAAAGGCCTTCTCGATATATCCTTTACCGTTTTTGACTTCAATCATAGGGGTGTCAAGCCAGACTCCCTTTAATCCTGTGGGAGTAGTAATCCCTTTGTTTCTCACATAGCATTCTCTTATGATGGCAGCAGCCTCCACATCCCGTGGCTCAAGAGGGAACACAAAAGCCTTGCCGTCTATATTGACAAGCTGGGCACCAGAACTTCTAAGCTTTTCCGTGAGAAGATAGCCTATTATTTGAACGGGATAGGCTGCACCTGTAGGATGATATTGAACTGTATCCACATCCCTGAGCTTAGCACCCGCACGATAGGCAAGGACAAGACCATCAGCAGTCGCCCCATAGTGATTCGTGGTTGGAAATCCTCTTATATGAAGTCTCCCAAAACCACCTGTAGCAAGGATAGTTGCTTTGGCCTTGACTATTTTGTATTCTCCTGTCTCAAGATTATATAAAACCGCACCTGTCACTCTATCCCTATCAGTGAGAAGTTCAACCGCAGGATAATGTTCAATGCAGCCTATTTCTCTACTTCTAAATTCATCCCTGATGACTCTAAACTCTTCAAGTCCAGTGTAGTCTCGGCAGGAATGCAGCCTTCTTATTGAGGTTCCGCCACCCCATTTCTCAAGAAAATCTCCGTTTTCTTCTTTATCAAAAATAGCTCCTAATTCATGCAACCAGTGAATAATGAAGGGAGCATCCTCAACCAATGCTCTTAACACATCTGGTTTATTTGCGAAGTGTCCTCCTCCCATAGTATCTAAGTAATGCCTTTGGAGAGAATCAACATCTCTGTCTGCCGCTTGGGTTCCTCCTTCTGCCATGATGGAATTGGCGTCTCCGTGTCTTAATTTATTAACAAGTAATATTCTATCTTTTGGAATTCCTTGCATATTTGCCCAGATGCAGGCAGTGGTGCCTGCAAGACCGCCTCCTATGACTAGAATATCCACACTGTAGTCCACATGGGAAAGATCGATTTCTTGTTTCTCTATAAGGGGATAAGCTTCGAGAAGGTCAACCACTGGATTTGGCCCCACTTCACCTTTATTCGGCCCAATTGATATTTTTCTTTTTCCTCCAGCGACATAATCAGGATGAAGCTTTAAAGTCTCTTCTTGCTCCTCTTTAGTCATGGGAGGGGGTTCATGTTCTTTTCTTTTTTGTCTCGTTCTGTGAACTATATCAATGAGTTTATAAATGTACTCAGGATAGCCTTCAATATATTTTAATTCAGCCATTTTCCCTCCTTAATTCGATTCTCTTTTTCTTTCCGCATATAATTTTTCAAGTTGTGACCTGCTCAGCTTTGTAATTTCCTCCATTTCTTTATTGAACTTGCCATCTTCTATTTCTTTAATTCTCTTCAGGAGATGAGCAGGTTCAGGACCGCTTCCGTATCTCCCATACATTCTTCTGCCAAGTTGTGCCACATGATATTGAACAATTTCTGAGGGGCATCTTAAAGCACAGAGTCCGCATTGAATGCAGTCGAAGGACTCATTAGCAAGGAATTCGAAATCACCCTTAATAGCGGCTTGAACATAATCCATAACCTGAAGATCCTGAGGACAAGCTTTGGTGCAGGTATTACACGATATGCATCTCGCGACTTCTGGGTAATATTTAAAAAATACATTGGCATTGTATTCTTCCTTGCTGATATCATAGGAGGCTTTTTCTGCTGGGACAAAGGGTATTTGGACAAGATACATTCCGTCTTCGACTCGAGTCTGGCAAGCCAATCCTGTCCGAAGTTTATACTCTCCTTTTTTCCGGTAAACGGTGGAACAAGCACCGCAAAAACCTTGTCTGCATCCGCAACCCCTAATAAATTTATATCCTGCATATTCTATGGCTGTTAATATTGTTAGGTCAGCGGGAACCTTATATCCTTTCCCTGTAATATAAATGGTTACCCAGTGTTTGACATCTTTATCTTCTACTCCAGAAACTACAGTTTTGCTTGCGGTAGCAATCCTTTCCATTACCTCTGTTGGGTCTATTCTCTTAGATTTTTCTTTTTGCATTTTCACCCCTCTAAGAGTTTTTTCTTTCTTAGTAATGGTTCTGGATTAATGTAGTTTAAATCAAATCTGCAAAAGCTTTTATCCAATCCAAAAGCAAGCGCCATAAGTTGAGTGAAATAAAATACAGGAATTTTTTTAAAATCAGGATGTTTCTTTTTCACTTCTTCCTGCCTGTTATCCAAATTAAATGCACATAAAGGACAGCTTGTGGTTATGGCTTCCGCTCCTTCTTTTTGGGCATGAGTAAGGATATTATAAGTTAAATCAGCGACTATATTTTTGTCTTGAACGGTCTGATAGCTTCCGCAGCATACCTTTTTATAAGGACTATCAATGATATTAGCCCCCAATGAAGAAAGCAGTTCTTCTTGGATCGTCGGCTCTTCAGCATCATCAATTCCGACTTCCTTAGGTCTTAAAAGCATACAGCCATAATAGGGAGCAATCTTTAAATCTTCAAGAGGCTTTTTTACCTTTTCTTTTACTTTATCGAAACCTAAATCTTTTAATAAACTTAAAAGATGAATAATTTCTACATTCCCTTCATAACCTTCTTTTTCAAGATACATAAAATCATTTATTTTTTTAAGGTCATCCGGATTTTCTTTGACACGAAGATTTGCTCTTTTTAATGTATTGTAGCACATGGAGCAGAGAACAAGTAATCTATATTCGTCTTTGACAAATCCATCCTCATTCATTTCTTGAACTCTGATTAAGTTCCTTATAGGGGCAACATGATGCATTAAATCATCAGATGTTAAAGAAAAGACAGTGCCGCAGCAGTTCCATCTTGGGAGTTCTACCAGCTCTATGCCCAATATTTTAGCGGATTCTATGGCGGAAACTTCAAAATTTTTTGCATTGGTCTTAAGCGTACAGCCTGGATAATATGGTATCCTCATATCTTCATCCTGTAAATTTTCGAAAAGCACCTACTAATGCGATTTGCGGCAGTTTTTTAATTTCACCCTTAGGTATTTTTTTTATATCAATATAATCGATTGCTTTTCTTAAAGTAATCTGCCTTAAAGCTTCGGCTACTTTTGAAACATCCAAACCTCTGGGGCATCTTACTGTGCAGGTGTAGCAGGAGGCGCAAAGCCACATGGCTTTAGACCCCAACACTTCTTCCTGACCTAGTTGAACCATTCTCATAAGCTGAGAGGGAGTAATATCCATCTCGTTGACCATAGGGCAGCTTCCAGAACAGACCCCACACTGGTCACAACGAGTGATGGGTTGTGCACTTAATTCGATGACTTTTTTTAAAAAATCGACATTCTTAGATGTAATAACAACCTTCTTGGTCATAAAAGTTTCTTCCTTTTTTCATCAGGAATTGGGCCTGCTTTTTTAATAAAATCTGATAAATTGTTCACATAATTAACAAATCCACCTAACATGACTGTAACAAATTGAACAAATCTAATTCTCTCCTCCTCTAAGCCATGTTGCTTTAAAACATTCTTTATTTCAGAAACATTTTTATTTATGGCTTTGATAACATGGGGATAAGGAGATGATTTTTCCTCGCTCTCTCCAAAAAGGATTCCATCCGCACCATAAGCAAGAGACTGCAGCATGAGTTTTGGAGTGATTCGAGCACAGCTTGGGACCCGGATTATTCTGGAATTTAAAGAATAGGCCATTTTTGCAGTGCCGACATTATCTGCAAGTCTGTAACCTGTCATATCGTCTGCAAAAATAATAAACCTAGTCTCACCTTTTTTCTTATCCTTCATAACAGCTTCCACTTCGGCAAGGAGTTGAGCGTTTGTATAAACATGCAAATCAAGAGCATCCTTTGGGCAGGAAGCGATACAACTTCCACATCCTTTACATAAAGCTTCATTTATCTTGGCAACTTCATTGACGGATATTGCTCCTAAGGGGCAGCTTTCAATACAGGGGGTTGCGCATTCTGAAGGTTTGCAAAGGTCTTTATGGACGAATGCCATAATGGGCGCTAGGGAATATTCTCCTTGATTCATAAGCTTTATAGCCCTTGAAGCAGCTGCGCTTCCTTGAGCGACTGTATCGGGAATATCTTTAGGGCCCTGAACTGTTCCTGCTAAAAAAACACCATCAGTCAGTGTGTCAACTGGCCTGAATTTTGGATGAGCTTCCTGAAGAAAGCCGTCTGAACTTCTGGCCAGCTTTAACATGTCTGCGATCTTTTCGGTTCCTTTATTGGGACGAAGACCTACGGAAAGCACAACCGTATCAAATTCTGACTCTATGATCTGCCGAGTCAATGTATCTTCAACTTTTAAAGTCAATTTTTTTGTTCTCGAATCCTCTATAACTTCCGCCACCCGGCCTCTTATGAATTTTACTCCAATATTCTGGGCTCTTTTGTAGTACTCTTCAAATCCCTTTCCATAAGCTCTGAGGTCTGTATAGAATACATAAATATCTCTTTCAGGATTGGAGTGCTTTAACAAACTGGCAAGTTTTGTGGCATACATACAGCAAACTCTTGAGCAATTCTCGTTTCCGACCTGTTCATCCCTGGAACCGACGCATTGAATGAATGAAATCCTTTTTCCTAAATTTTTTAGAGGTTTCCCTTGTGCGGCATAAACAATCATCCTCTCTAAATCCAGAGCTGTGATGACATTTTCATATCTTCCAAATCCATAGACGGCTTTTTGGCTCGCATCAAAAATGTCATATCCAGTGGCGACTATAATGGTATCCACTTTGAATTTTATTTCTTCGGGATATTGGTCAAAATTTATAGCTCCAGGTTCGCATACTTCCTGACATTTACCACAGGCGAGGGGAACCAATCCGAGACAGGCTTCATCATCCAAAACATATGAATGGGGAACGGCAATGGGATTTGGGAGGTAGATGGCTTTTCTTGTGGTCAGGCCTTCATCATATTCATTGGGCACAACAACAGGGCAGACATCCACACATTTACCACAACAGGTGCACCTTTTTGGATCTACATAGGTTGGTTTCTTCTCGACCGTAACTTCAAAATTTCCAAGATAGCCCTCGATTTTTTTTACCTCCGAATAGGTAAGCAGATTTATATTCGGATTTATGGAGACATCAGCCATTTTTGGTGAAAGGATACAGGATGCGCAGTCTTCGGTGGGGAAGGTCCTTGAGAGCTGCTTCATCTTGCCGCCTATGGAAGGCTCTTTTTCGACAAGATAAACATCAAATCCAGCATCACCGAGGTCCAGTGAGGCTTGAATTCCCGCTATGCCTCCCCCTATAACAAGAACTCTTTTGCCGATAGGCATCATGATCTTTTCTAGGGGTTCATCAAATCTTGCTTTTGCCAGAGCCATATTGATTAGGTCTTTGGCTTTTTGCGTGGCTTCTTCAGGAAAGTCAAAATGAGGCCACGCGCACTGCTCCCTAATATTAGCCATCTCAACGACATAGGGACTTAAACCGGCTTCCTCAACAGTCCTCATAAAAGTTGGTCCCTGAAATTGAGGAGAACATGCGGATATAACGACTCGATCCAGATTGTGTTCCTTTATGTCATCTATGAGCATTTTCTGGCCCACTTCAGAACACATAGTAGTATAGTCTCTCGTTAAAACAACATCAGGCTGTTTTTCTGAAAATGACACTAATTCTTTAATATCAATAACTTCGGAGATATTTCCCGTACAATGACAAATATATACTCCGATTCTCATATTAACACCAAACGGAAAAATCTAAACAGAATGAAATTAAAAGTCAAGAAAAAAATTTATTTTTTTACTTTCATTTAAATCACCATTTTTTTATAATATATAGTTAACAAGTTGATTTTATTGCATTTGCTTCGTTACAAGGTATTCTCGGCGAAGGAACAAAGTTTTATATTCTATACCTCGCATCTGCAACACCATCGGACTTGTTAATAATTCAGGTTTATTAATAAGGAGTTAAATAAATGAAAAAATATGATATCGTTATAATCGGGGGAGGGCCGGCAGGGGTTACCTGTGCCATTTCAGCTCACACAACTTACCCTGACAAAACAATCGCTCTCATCAGAAAAGAAAAGGTTGCTTTAATCCCCTGCGGTATTCCTTATATAATCCATTCTCTAAATTCGGTCGAAGAAGACATACTTGCCGATGAACTGGTCACAAAAACAGGAGCGGATTTAATCATTGATGAAGTCGTCGAAAAAGAAGAAAAGACTCTAAAACTCAAAAGCGGTAAGGAAATCGGCTATGATAAACTTGTCATAGCAACGGGCTCTGTGCCTCTTTTGCCTCCCATTCAAGGCGTTAAAAAAGAGGGTGTTTTTTCTGTAAAAAAAGATTATGAATATCTCTCTCATATGAAGAAGTATGCAGAAAAATGTCAAGATATCGTGATCATCGGTGGAGGCTACATCGGAGTAGAGATGGCGGACGAATTCATAAAAAACGGGAAAAAAGTGACCATAATAGAAATGCTGGATCGACTCCTGCCCACTACAATGGACCGTGAATTCGGTAATAAAGCACAGGAGGTACTTGAATCTCAAGGGGTCAAAGTCATTGTGGGTCATAGAGTAAATGCTATTCAGGGAGACAAAAAAGTAACAGGGGTTGTACTGAATAATAATAAAGAGATAAAGGCTGATTTGGTTCTCGTCTCTGTAGGGGCCAGGCCGAATGTGACATTAGCCAGCAGATTCGGACTGGCTGTGCACCCACGCAACGGCATATGGGTCAACGAATATCTGCGCACTTTTGAAAAAGATATCTTCGCCATTGGGGACTGTGCGGCAAAATATGACTTTTTTACTGGAAATTTCTCAAACATAATGCTGGCCTCAACCGCCATGGCCGAAGGAAGGCTGGTGGGATCCAACCTCTTCGAGATCAAAGTCATAAGAAAGTTCATAGGAGTCCTTGGTTCCTTTTCCACAAAAATCGGGAATACCGCATTTGGCACTAGCGGTCTTACTGAAGAAAAAGCAAAGGAAATGAATATGGATTACATTGTTGGAACCGCAACCACAACTGACCGACATCCCGGAAAATTACCGGGCGCCTCAAAGATTTTTCTAAAACTCATATTTTCCCGATATTCCCATACACTCCTAGGAGCCCAGATATACGGAGGCGATTCAGTAGGAGAAATGGTCAATATGTTCTCGGTCATGATTCTGAATAAAATGACGGATATGGATATTGATAACCTCCAAATAGGCACCCACCCACTGTTATCCGCATCTCCTATTGCATACCCGACCATTAACGCATCTGTGGACGCTATAAAAAAATGGTACGAGTACAGAAAGAAATAAGACCGATACAACTCGTTTTTCCAGATAAATAAGAACAGAAAAATAAAGGATTACAAAGAGCATAGATTCCCCTGAACCCCGATTCAGGGGATTAGAATATCACGAATACTCTGATAGTTTCTCAGCCACCATAGAGAGCCGAGCTTGAGGAGGAGGGGACTGGGTGACCTTAAAAGTCAGATTAAAATTTTTGATGATATTGTTTATTCCTTTACCATTAACAACCGTACATCTTAGACATCCTGCATAAATTAAAGTATCTTCTCCTGATACTTAAGGTGTCTGACACCCAGAGTATTGATACCCTGAGTATTACGGTTCAATATATTCCTCTTCCTAGGTATCCCTTAGGACCATGAGCCATCTTACATTTCCTTTCCTTTGACTCAAAGGTGAAGACTTGATTCCAACTTCCACTTTTTAGTCTATCTCCGAGACTTATTCTTACCTAGTAAGTGGAAATGATGAAGATCTGACCCAATTCCGATTCTTGCCATGAACCTTCTTCAATAAGCCGATTGATTGTGTTATAATCACCCCCCATTATGAGTCAGGATAAATACGAAGTCGTCATCGGCCTGGAAATTCATGCCCAGCTTCTGACAAAAACTAAACTATTTTGCGGCTGCAGCACCCGCTACGGTGAAGCACCCAATTCCCAAACTTGCCCCGTCTGTCTAGGCCTTCCAGGGGCTCTGCCTGTACTCAATGAAGAAGCCGTCCGGATGGCTATCAAACTGGCTTTGGCCATTGGGGCCAAAATTAATCACCGCTCTATTTTCGCCCGGAAAAACTATTTTTACCCAGATCTACCCAAAGGCTATCAAATCACCCAGTATCATGTCCCTATTGCTGAAGGTGGTCAATTGGAAATTGAACTGGAAAATGGTAAGAAAAAAGCCATTGGAATCGAACGGATTAACCTGGAGGAAGACTCAGGAAAATCTCTCCACGAAGGTTTTCCCGATTCTCATGAAAAAACCTATCTTGACTTCAATCGAAGTGGCGTTCCCTTACTGGAAATAGTTGGTCGACCTGAAATATCCTCACCCGAAGAAGCCGTCCAGTTTCTTCAACTTTTCCGAACTATCCTTCAATACCTGGAAATCTGTGATGGCAATATGGAAGAAGGAAGTCTCCGCTGCGACGCCAATCTTTCTCTCCGACCCAAAGGCTCAACAAAATTCGGTGTCAAAACAGAAATTAAAAATCTTAACTCCTTCCGCTTCCTCCAAAGAGCTCTGGCTTATGAGGCCCAACGACAGAAGGAACAACTGGAAAAAGGCTTACCTATTCTCCAAGAAACAAGGTTATGGGATGAAAAAAAAGGCCAGACGTTCCCTATGCGTTCCAAGGAAGAAGCCCACGATTACCGTTACTTCCCCGAACCTGATTTACCCCCACTGATCATCAATGATCAAATGATAGACAAGATTCGGCAAACAATGCCAGAACTTCCTACCCCAAAAAAAGAGCGCTTTATTCGAGATTATGGCTTACCAGCTTACGATGCTCGTTTGCTCACCAGCTCCCGAGCTTTAGCCGATTATTATGAAGCTGTGGTCCAAGCCTGTGGTCTTCCCAAACAAGCCAGCAATTGGGTGATGAGGGAAGTTCTTCAGACTTTAAAAGAGAAAAATATTGAGATTACAGATTTTCCTCTGGCCGCAGAATATCTGGGGGAACTGATCGCCCTAGTGGAAAAGAAAGTAATTTCCATTCGGGTAGCCAAGGAAGAAGTTTATCCAGCTTTATTAACCACACCTAAACATCCCCAAGAAATAATCGAAGAAAGGGGGCTTACTCAGATTTCCGACGAAGACCAGCTGCTTAACTTAGCCCAAGAAATAGTAGCGGCTAACCCCAAACCACTTCAACAATATCTCCAAGGTAAAACTCAGGTAATCGGTTTCTTTATAGGCCAAATGATGAAAGCCACCCGGGGCAAGGCCGACCCTCAAGTAGTCAGGAAAGTAATTACTGACGTTTTGGAAAAGAAAAAACAGGAAAGTTAATTCGATCTGGCGATTAATTCTTGGCAGAATGAAGGGAACAAAACCTCAAGTTAAATATTATCCGTCTTTTCTGGGTATATTCAGAGGGTTAACTACTTAATTTCGATAAGATGATTGAACTTTATCGCATCTGGAAACAGTATCAGAAACCCCATTGGGCCCTTTCAGACATTACTTTCAAGGCTGAACCAGGAGATTTCTGGTTTGTTACCGGACCTAGTGGCTCAGGGAAAACAACCCTCTTGAAAATAATCTACAGAGAAATACGCCCCACATCAGGACAAATCATCATTAACGGCCGCAATATCTTGCGCATTCCAGATCACAAAATATATCAGCTCCGTCGCCGGATGGGCATTGTTTTTCAGGACTTTAAGTTGCTTTTCCATAAAAAAGTTTTCGACAACGTAGCTGTGGTCCTCCAAGTTCTTGGAGTAGCCCAAAAGGAAATTCGTCGCCGTGTTTTCCAAGCCTTGCGGATGGTTAACTTGCATCACAAAATGTGGGAATATCCCTCGCAACTTTCTTATGGTGAACAACAACGAGTGGCCATTGCCCGAGCTGTCGTCAATCAACCCCAAATTATTCTGGCTGACGAACCCACTGGTAATCTTGATCCTGAATTAGCTTTTGAAATAATGAGTCTATTTAAGGAGATCAATTCTCAAGGAGCTACAGTAATAATCTGCACCCATGATCGGGAACTAATCCGCCATTTTGGTGAAAAAATACTATTTCTTTACAAAGGGAAAATCTTAAGAAAGGAAATACTCTGATTCTTCAACAAGCGAAATATTTTCTGAAAGAAACTGCCCATAACCTCTGGCAGTTTAGAGCCAGAAATATTTTCTCAGTCACCATTATTTGTTTATCTTTTTTCATTCTGGGAATTTTTCTCAGCTTGTCCAATAATCTCCGTTATACTGCTAATCAAATTTCCAAAAACATGCAGGCTGTTTTCTTCCTCAATTCTGACATTTCTCCGAAAGCCAGGCAAGAAATCGAAAAAAAATTGGCCGCTTCAGCCACTGTCAAAAAATTTCATTACGTCTCTCCGGAAGAGGCAGCCGCCAGGTTTAAAGATAAATTTCCTGAACTTAGTCGAGTCGTCGACAGTCTAGGTTTCAATCCTTTTCCTCCCTCAATTGAAGTGACTTTCAGCAAAAAAAGCCTTTCTTCCGCCCAAGTAGAAAAATTGCTTTCTACCATTCAAAGTATTCCAGGAGTCGAAGAAGTCCAATACAATCTGGAATGGGTAGATAGGGTTCAAGCGTTCGGTCGACTAATTACCGCTATTGGTTTTTTTCTCGGAGGCATCCTTATCCTAGCTTCCTTCTTTATTATCTCCAATGTAATCAAATTAAACGTCCTTTCCCGGAAAGATGAAATCGATATCCTCCGTTTGGTGGGCGCTTCTAACTTTTTCATTCGAGTGCCTTTTGTTCTGGAAGGAATGACCTTGGGATTAATTGGAGGCTTAGCTTCTTTGCTGCTCCTCTTTCTGACTATTCAGCTTCTTCCCCTTTACGTTGGCACTTCACTGGGAGCACTAACTGAACTAATCCGTTTCCGCTATCTAACTTCTTCTCAATCCCTTCTCTTGGTTGCTTCCGGGATTTTTATCGGATTTTTAGGAAGTCTTAGCTCTGTCTCAAGATTGCTTCGAGAAGAATAGCCATTCCTTTTGGCCTTTCTATGATTTTGATCTAAAGACCTGCTGGGCTCTTTGATGGGCCAATCGCAAGGGCTCAGGCAAACGATATCTGGCCAATTTAAGGACTATTCTGGCCGCAGTAGAAATATCCATCTTATGTCCCGGAGAGACAAAAACTGGCTTAATGCCTGTTCTAGTACGAAGACATAGACCTACTTGTTCTCCCCGATCATTATAAAAAGGAGAAGTACTACCTCTCTCTATTGCGGGTGGCTGATAAGGGAAAAAAGGCGACTTAGCACAGCCAATAGTGGCTTGATCAAGAAGAAGGCCAATATAAGAAGCCAGGCCCATTCGTCGGGGGTGAGCAATACCATTTCCATCCACCAGCAGGACATCAGGAGGTGAGGCTAATTTGCGCCAAGCCTTAAAAATCACTGGCGCCTCTCGAAAATTCAAAAATCCCGGGATATAAGGCAAAGGAATCCTATCCTGACTTTCCACCTCAGTTAGCAAGCGAAGAGAGTTAATTTCCAGAATAACTACAACTGCGGCTATTAATTGCCGAGAAAAATCATAACTACAATCCACAGCTCCAATTGTTTTTATTGGCTTACCTGAATATTCGAGAGAAATTAGATTGGATAACCGCTGCTGAGCCTCCTTGGCTTTATTTAAATTAAACATCCCTATCTTCCAAAAAGACCAACTTTCTTTATTCATCTTAGCACTTCCGGCAAGAATTGAATACCCATTGAGGCTAGCCAAAAGGGTCTCTAAAAACACAAAAGAATTATTTAACTTAAATTATCCCTTCAGCTGACTGGACAACAATTTTTTCTGTCTTCAACAAACTAGAAGCACCCTCCTGGGAAGCTGTGACACCAAAGCTAAAAATAAACAAATTAAAACTAAAAATTTCAATAAGAGGTCTTTAAAATAGATTATTAGCCTGGTCTATTCATAAATTAAAAAATTTGAGCCAGGAACAGCCAAAAATCTTAGGTGGCGATTGGTCCAATCTTTTTTGGTTATTCCCTCTATCTTTTCTTTTTCTAACGTATTATATATCAATACGTTATAAAGGAAGAGATCTTTTTTTATGAATAATCCAGGTTAGAAAAGCGGGGTTAAGAAAACCTTGGCCTTAAAAAGGGGCGAATTAAGGCAGCTTTCTGACTCAGGTCTTTCTCCAGAGACTCTCTTCTAGAGGCTTAATTATCATTAAGTTAACATTGACCTTCCCTTCTTAATTTCATAAAATTCGGGAAGAATGTCTTCTCTGGGACAGGATTTGAAAAAGGAAAGGGAGGTCCGGGGGATTTCTCTTCAAGAAATCGCTGAAGCCACCAAAATCAGCCTTCGCTATCTCCAAGCACTGGAAGAAGACCAATTCGAGCTTCTGCCAGGAAAATTCCTAACCCGAGCTATTATTCGTTCTTATGCTCAGCAGATAGGTCTGGACCCGGAAAAAATTCTCCAGCGGTATCAACAATACACTGGAGAAACTCAACTAGCCCGGGAAAGCACTATAGCTCAAAAAAACGAAATAATTGTTCAGAAATTTAAATCAAAAAAGATAGTTGGCCCAGTCTTGGTCATCTTTCTTATTCTTTTTCTAGTTCTGATTATCACCTGGAGTCTCCTTCGCTCTCCTCAGCCAACTTCTCAAGAAACTTTAATTTTGACCCCTCTTCCCTCCTCCCGAGAAAATATTACTCAAGCTTATTTTCAACTGGCTCTCTCCTTACCAGCCTCTTCCCCTCTAAAACTCCATCTTAAGTTCAATCAAAAAACCTGGCTTCAAGTCTACGCTGATGGAATATTAAAAATCAATGGTCTTCTCTATCCTGGAGAAGAGGTCTCTCTGGAGGCCAAACATGAATTTCTCCTTCATGTAGGTAATGCCGGTGGATTCCAGTTCACACTGAACAGCCTGCCGGGACGACGCTTGGGCCAATCAGGTCAAGTTCTCAAAAATATTAGAATTAATCATCAATCCTTCCGGCAATATCTCTATCTACCACCACAGATAACCCCCTTGTCAAACACATCAGGATAAGCCACAATAAAATTTCAATGGAAGACTCAAAGAAAAAAGGCTCTCGAATAATCGGAGGAATTATCCTCCTCCTCGTAATTCTATTTTTCGTTATTGAAATCTTTATCCGGGAAAGTAAAGAATTTTCGCCAACTTCTCTGACTAATATCCTTCTCACCACTCTTCAAGTTATTGTTTTTCTTCTCTTTTTAATCCTGTTTTCGGTCCTGGGCCGCAATCTAATCAAACTTTATTTGGAAAGAAAAAGAAAGGTCATCGGGGCTCATTTCAAGACCAGGTTGCTCATCTTTTTTATTTCTCTTTCCTTGATCCCGACTCTGCTTCTTTTCCTTTTCGCCAGTGATTTGATCAGCCGCAACATCGAAAGCTGGTTTAGGACCCCGATTGATAAAATTCTCCAAGACACCAAAAACCTGGCTGACGGCTTTTATGCTAACGCCGAAGAGATAACCCTTCATTACGCTCGACAATTAAGCAAATCCATCCAAAAGCAACATTTGCTCACCCAGAATAATCCCCTGGCTTTACATAATTTCGTCCGGTCCAAATTAGTTGAATATCATCTTGATGAAATTAGTATCTATCAAGGCGAGGAAGAACTATTTAGTTATCTCAACCCCAATTTGCCCTACCAATATTATCGTGATCTGAGTATCAACCTGGTTAAACGAGCCCACCTAGGAGAAGAATTCAGCAGTATTCTGCCTATGGGTCAGGGTCAAATGATTAGACGAGGCGTTTCTTTCGAAATCCCTGACGTGGGCAAAATATTAGTAGTGGCCGGCAAATACCTGCCCCAGAATTATGCAGAAAAGATAAATAATATTTCAGCTTTTGTCCAGCGCTACAGCCAACTAAAAACTCAAAAAACTCCTTTTAAAACTTTCTACGCCATTACTCTTATGTTCGTTACCCTCCTGATTATTTTTGCCGCCACTTGGATTGCTTTCCACTTGGCCAAAGGTATTACCGTGCCCATTGAAAAATTGGCTCAGGCCACCAGAGAAGTCTCTAAAGGAAATCTTAATGTCCGAGTGGAAGACCCGGCTTCCGATGAACTGGGTATTCTTATCGAATCCTTCAATCAAATGATTAAAGACTTGCGAGAAAGCCATGATAACATTGCTCAGAAAACTTCCGAATTGGAAGCTAGAAAAAAATTCATTGAAACTGTCTTGGATAACGTGACTACCGGAGTAATCACTCTAGATGCAGCCGGACATATTTCCAGTATCAACCCTTCTGCCTTGAATATGCTCGGTCTCAAGTCTAATAACTGGATGGGCCAACCTCTGGAAGAAATTTTCCGCCAGACCAAAAATTCTCAATTTAAAGAAATAGTGGAAAAAGGGATAAAGCGCCATTATAAAATAAATAATAAAGAAATCCGGATCGACGCTGATGGTCAGACCCGAACTATTGCTCTTACTCTTTCGCCTCTTCCAGCGGTTCAGGACAAACCCGCCGGTTGGATCTTGGTCTTAGATGATTTAACTCAATTAATTAAAGCTCAAAAACTGGCTGCTTGGAAGGAAGTAGCTCAGCGGGTGGCTCATGAAATAAAAAATCCTTTGACTCCCATTCAACTTTCGGCCGAACGTATCCTCAAGAATCTCAAATCCCCTCAAGCTCGCCCCGAAAAGATAATCGCAGAAGGCGCTCAAACAATTGTTAACGAAGCCTCAACCATTAAATCCCTAGTTGATGAATTCTCCACCTTCGCCCGTCTCCCAGCTATCCAGCTTCAGTCAGCTGACCTTCACCAAATAATTACCCAGACCATCTCGCTTTTTAAAGGCATTTATACGGAAATTGAATTCAAGACCTTTTTCTCCTCCGACATTCCCAATCCAATCAAGCTTGACCCGGAACAGATGAAAAGAGTTTTTATCAATCTCATTGATAACGCCATTGAAGCTATGGACAAAAGAGGGGAAATAAGTATTTCCACGGCCTTTGAACCTAAAACCAATTCAGTCCGGATAGAGATTGCCGATACTGGCCCTGGAGTTCCGGACAAGGATAAAGATAAACTCTTCATGCCCCATTTTTCCACTAAAAAGAAAGGCACCGGATTGGGCTTAGCCATTGTCCATCAAATAATCAGTGAACATAATGGGACGATTGAAGTGGAGGACAATCAACCCCACGGCGCCATATTTATTATTCAGGTACCAGTCTCATGAGCGACAAAATTTTAATCATTGATGACGAAGCAGGCATCAGGTCTTCTCTTAAAGGAATTCTGGAAGATGAAGGCTTTACCGTCACCGCTGTCCCCTCAGCTGAAGAAGGCCTGAGTCTCCTTAAAAGGGAAAATTTTGACATTATCCTGCTGGACATCTGGTTAGAAGGCCTCGATGGCTTAGAGGCCTTAAAACGAATCAAACAAGACGAAGAAAATGTCCAAATCATTATGATTACTGGACATGGGTCAATCGAAACCGCCGTCAAAGCAATCAAACTGGGTGCTTATGATTTTCTAGAAAAACCCCTCTCTTTGGAAAAAGTAGTGGTCACCGTAAAAAATGCCCTCAACCAAAAAAGGTTAGAGGAAGAAAATATAATTCTGCGGAGTAAATTCAGGCAAAAATATCAGAAATTGGTGGGGGTCAGCTCGGCTATTAAAGAACTGAAGAAAAAAATTGCTCAAGCCGCCTCAACCAAGGCCAGCGTGGTCATTTATGGAGAAAGCGGCACTGGTAAAGAATTAGTGGCCCGACTAATTCATCAACAAAGTAACCGTAAGAACAAGAAATTCATTCACATTAACTTGGCAGCTATCCCTGAACACCTTCTTCACCGGGAACTTTTCGGCTACGTGAAAGGAGCTTTCCCAGAAGCCACTACGGATAAAAAAGGCAAAATTCTTCTAGCCAACGGAGGCACAATTTTCTTGGACGAAATTAGCGAGATAGATGCTCCTTTGCAACTTAAGCTCCTGCAACTTTTAGAAGAAGGAACCATTGAACCTGAAGGCTCACTAGAATCGATTCCGGTTGATGTCCGCATTATTGCCACTAGTCAAATTAATTTAACCACCCAAGTGGCTGCCAAGAAATTTCGAGAAGATCTCTTCTTTAAACTAAATGTATTGCCGATTGTCATCCCCCCTCTCCGAGAAAGAAAAGAGGATATTCCTCTTTTAATTGATTATTACCTAGATTATTTCTCTCTTGAATTAGGTAAGAAAAAGAAAACCATGACGCCGGCAGCCAAAGAAGCCTTTATGAATTATTCCTGGCCAGGGAATATCAGTGAATTAATCAACGTCATTGAAAGATTTGTGATTATGGTGCCGGAAGAAGAAATAAAACCTGAACATCTTTCCTTGCTAGTGGAACCTCGGGAATTTCAACTTATACCCCGTTCCACTCAGGCACTTTCTCTCAAAGAAGCCACCCGTCACTTTGAGAAAGAATATATTCATCGTCTTTTAATGACCAATGGTTGGGAAATCAACAAAACAGCCCAAGAACTCCAGCTATCGCCCGGAGAACTCAAGAAAAAAATCAAATCCCTGGGAATCAGAATGGCTGATTAAACATCTCCCCTGGAGTTAACAACCTTATCCAAAATAGTTAATTCTAATAAGTTATCAATACCAGTAGAAGGAGATAATGGTTGATTGCCCTTTCCCTTATAAATCTTGCCTCTCATAATAAAGGAGAAAGATAGTTTCCAGAATGATCTTCTGGGCAAAGGAAGCTCCCTTTGCCTCCTCAAAAAAATCTATAAAATTTAAATATAAAGGAGTTAAAAGCTTTTCATTTACACCTTCTTTAGGTTATGATATGGTGAAAAAAACAGATTAAGAAAGATTGAGACAAACAAAACGAGAGACAACAGATGAAGGGACAGGCCCAGCGAATAGTCTTGAGCTCTGCTCGGAAATTTATCAACATGGGAGCTTTGTCCCGTCTGTGGAATTTATTTAAAAAACTCCACTCAGCTGACATCGCCTCTATCCTTAACCATCTGACCAACCGGGAGAGATTGATTATTTTTAATGTTCTTTACGAAAAAGACCAGGAAAAAGCGGCTGAAGTATTGAGTGAACTCGACCCCGAAGATGCGGCTCAAATACTTAAAGAATTGCCGATAAAACAAATTTCTGAAATTTTTCAACTGATCGCCTCCGATGACATCGCGCCTATTTTGCAGCAATTACCTGAAGAAATGCAAACAGCTGTCCTGGAAGAAATGGAAGAAAAGCCCTCCGAAGAAGTTAAAGAACTTCTCCTTTATGATGAAGAAACTGCTGGCCGAATTATGTCGACCAATTTCTATGCCCTCAACCAGAACACCAATGTTTCCGATGCCATCACGGCTATGCAACTTGAAGGCGATGTAGAATCTGCTTTTTACCTTTACGTAGTTGATGACGAAGGACATCTTGTCGGTGTAGTCTCTTTACGGCAACTTCTTTTCGCCCGACCTAACACTAAATTGAAAGAAATAATGAATAAAGAAGTCATCGCTGTCCGAACTGATACTGACCAAGAAGACGTGGCCCGGGCGGTGGCCGACTATAACTTAGTAGCCATTCCTGTGGTTGATCAAGATAACAAATTGGTGGGAGTGGTCACGGTCGACGACGTAATTGATGTTATCGATAAAGAAGCTACCGAAGATATTTATAAAATGGTCTCTTTAGATTCCACTGACCGGGTCCAGGATAGTCCTTTCTCTTCTATCAGAAAACGATTGCCCTTTCTTCTCATCAGCATAATTACCGCCTCTCTGGCTCCCGTGGTAGTTAATTTTTTCAAAGGCACGATTCAACAAGCCGTCACCTTAGCGGTCATGATGCCCCTAGTGGCCGCTCTCGGGGGAGTAGCTGGCAATCAAACTATTGCTATTATGGTTCGGGAAATCGCTATCGGCCAAGCGGACTGGTTATCGGCCAAAAAAATCCTTTTCAAAGAAATTCTAGTCGGGTTGGGAAATGGAATAATTATTGGGATTCTACTAGGGGCGGCCACTTTCCTTCTTTTTGGGAATCCCTATCTAGGACTTATCATGGGCTTAGCGATCATCATTAATCTTTTTATTGCTGCCCTTGTTGGCACCATGATTCCCTTAACTCTCAAACTTTTCCGGCTAGACCCTGCCTTAGGTTCAGTTAACTTTCTCACTATGTGCACCGACTCCATGGGGATGCTTTCTCTTCTCGGCTTAGGCACTGTTTTCCTCAAATATCTTTCTTAAATCACCCATGCCTTTAAAACGCACAGAAGCTATTGTGCTCCGGTCTTTTGAAGTGGGAGAACAGGATAAAATTGTTATCTTCTTCAGCCGGAAAAAAGGAGTTCTCCACGGAATAGCCAAGGGAGCCCGTAAATTCAATAATCGTTTCGGTAGTTCACTAGAGCCTTTTTCTTATGTAGATGTTCAATATTATGAAAAAGAAAAAAAGGAGCTGTTGACTTTAAATTCCTGCGACCTAAAAGAATCCTTTTTCCATTTGCAAAGCAATTACGGAATCGCCTGCTTGCTGGCTTATATAGCGGAATTGGTGGAAAATTTTTTCCCTCCCCGTCATGGAGATGAAATACTTTGGCGTTTAATTTACGCCCTTCTGCTAAGTCTTGACCAAGGCCAAAATCCAACCTGGATAGGAGCTTATTTTGAAGGATGGCTGGCCAAACTGACTGGATTTTTACCCGATTTTCAGCGCTGCAAAAGCTGCGGGAAAAGAATCACCTCAGAAGCCTGGCTATCTTTAAGAAGGGATGGAGTGCTCTGCCCAAGTTGTGTTACTAACAAAACCCAATCTGTTCCCTTAATCATGAAGGATTTTATTCTTTATATTAAAAAAAATCCCCCCTCCGTCAATCCTCCTCCAGCCTTAATGGCCCAACTCAAAGAAATCAGAAAAACACTCCAAGATATTTTAGTCTTCCATTTGGAAAAAGTGCCCAAAACCTTATCTTACCAAAGAAACAATTTGGAGGAGCCGAACAAAAAGACCTCCCTCAAAACTGGTAGCTAAGACACAGAAAAGCAGCCGTATCTTCATTTGTTTCTCGGAAATAACGGGAGCCTCTTTGAACGACAGACTCCACGACTCCTCGAGGAGCCCAAAAAATATAACGGGTTCTTAACTGGAAAGTAATCTTATTCAAGGCCGTATTAGCTAAGAAGAAAATATTAATATTAACTCTATCTGAGAGACGATTATCGACTTTTAAAATATGAATGTTAGTACTCTTATAGGCGGGAGGAATTTCAAAATTAAAATCCAGATAATAGAGAGAATATTCTAGAAAAACTGTCCGGCTGATGGCTAGATCTTTAAATAGCCGAAAAAGCGTAAAATCTCGAACAAAGAATTGTCCACCTTTGATTTCCAATTCAAAACGTCCTCCCTCACCTTTATCAAAACGAGAGAAAAAGCCCGCTTGATAATTCCAATACTCTTTTTTACCCATGTAAAGATAATAAAAGGTGCCCACCACCGGATTGAAAAGACTAAAAACGTAGTCCTGATCAAAAAGAGAAATATCCTCCATTGAAGCCCGATACTCGTTCCAAAGGTCAAGATCGACTTTATCCTCCAAGCCTGGAAAGCCTTCGGGATAAATTTCGTTTAACATATACTCTTTTTTAAAAGTAAGACCAATACTCCAGTAGGATTTAAATTCTAAAGAAGCTAGGCCTTCTCCCGCCCAACTCCGCAAAGTATTATCTAACCCCCAGTAAATATAGCCTTTAGCTCCCAAATGGAAAGAATCAATAAGCTCTGTCTTTAATTTAAATGTTTGAAGCACTTGGGCTCTAATCTCCTGGCGATTATCATCAGGAATATAACCGATTTTCACTAGATTATCCCCAAAATTACGGCCAATTCGAAGAAAACCCAGATTGAATTGAGTCGACTTAACTTGCCAACTGGAGAAAAGCGCTAAGGCGAAGTTATCTTCTTTCTTCTCACCAAAACTCTGGGCTAATTGCCCCCTTAAAGTAAACCCAGAAGAAAGATCCATCCGCCAGTCGAAGCCAATATTACCCCAAGTGTTTTTCTGGTCCAATCGGCTACTCCCGGTCAACCTTATAGATAACCAAGGAAGGGGAAAAAGTCTAACCATGGCTAAATGATAACTGGAGGTAGGGATCCTTCTGATTTTGTCTTCAGGAGCATAGGTGGATAAAAGAACAAATTCACTCCATGGAAAATTTCCTTTAACTTTGATTCCAGCCTGAATATCTCTTATTCTTTTAGTATAAAAAAGATTGAATTCCTGATCAGTAAGAGAAAAAATATCCTGGAAAAAATCTCTTTTTTCTGGAATCTTCAGTTCATAAGGAGTAAAATTCAACCACTCTTCATCCGGCTCAACTAAACCAAACTCAGGAAAGAGAAGGACTCGCGTCGTCAGAGCAGTAGAAAAAGAGTATTTTAAGTCAAGCCCTCCGATGAGAGGAGTTTTGTCCTCAGGTGTCTGGCGGGCTAAAAGAAAACTAGCACCCTGGAGTCTTTTTTCTCTTTGTTGGAGAAGAAGGGGTTGAAAAAGATTAATCTGTTCCAGAGAAAAGGCTGGCTCAAGAGGACCTCCCCAAAACACAGGATCCAAGCGGGGAATAACCCTGGAGACTAATATATTCAACCGAACTTCCTCTCCTGAGGAAGGGAACATTTCCAAAGGAATAGCTACTTCAGCCGTCCAACCCTTAGCGTTCTTTTGAACAGCCGACAACCATTTAGGTCCCCAAGCTACATCTTTATTCCCCTCAACTAAATTTAAGCGACCATCCAGTTGAGTGTTAAGAAGATTCAAGCCGAAAAAATAAATATATTCCAGGTTTTTTCCGCCTAAAAAAAGCACATAAATTGAGTCATCATTCCTAAGATCATCGTCTCGCTGATTAAGAGTAGCTGTGATTTGATCTGGTTGACTATCTTGACAAATAAAACCCACATAAAGAAACTGACCATCCTGGTGCAGAAAAACTTGAGTAGACATCCCCTCTGCCCCTTCTCTCTCAGGGTGAGGCACTAATAGCGATTCTCCACGGAGAGCTCTTCGCCAAATGGGCTCAGCTAATTGGCCATCTACTTTAATCCCAGGACCAGCCCGCAGAACGAGTTTGTTTGTCGAGGTGGTCTGAGAGAAAAGAGGCAAAAAAATTATCAGGGCCAAGACAAAGCCTAAAAGCCCTGGGACAAAAAATCTCTTCGCTACCATCCCCATTATTTAAAAAATTATTTTGAAATATAAATAAAATATTACTAAAAATATAAAATAGTACAAGTTAAAAATAATAAAAAAAATGATTATTTCCTTTTTAAATTTAAAGATAAGAAGGCCTCTCTACCAGTATGCTTCTCGCCTTATAAAACCATCTGTTCTCAACAAAAACAACAAATTTTTATCTCTTCTATCTTTCTTTTCTCCTCCGTTAGCTTCTAACAATCTAAACAAAATCTTTAACCTTGATTAGGGTCATTTTGAAATACGATGGAGATTAACCTATAATTTATCTATGTTCTTTTTGCCTTTTATTTTTCTTATTTTCCTTTTCTATCTCTTTCTGGTTGGTCTGCTTTTTTTCCTAATCCAAATAGGGCTCATTAGTTTTGCTTTTGAAAGATTGGGGATTCCCCAAGATATTCTTTTTTCTCTTCTTTTCCTTACCCTCTTAGGGAGTTTAGTCAATATTCCTTTGAAACGTTATACCACTGAAGTAGTCTCTCCGGGCCAGGTTATAGATTTTTTTGGCTGGAAATTCAAAATTCCAGGCACCCGGTATGCCCAACAGACCACAATTGCCATCAATTTAGGTGGAGCTGTAGTACCTATTCTTATTTCTATCTATCTCATCCTAAAATGGCCCCAACTGCTCCCGGAAATAATTATGGCCACAGCTTTGATGTCCCTTTTTGTTCATAAAATTGCCCGGCCTATTCGTGGTGTTGGCATCGCCACTCCAGCCCTTCTGCCTCCTTTGATGGCCGCTGCTTTGGGTCTTTTTTTTGAATTAATTCTCCATCCAGGAGCTGCTCCCATTATCGCTTATTCCTCCGGCACTTTGGGCACATTAATTGGGGCAGATTTAATGAATTTAAAGAAAATCTCTTCCCTGGGTGCTCCGGTAGCTTCCATCGGTGGGGCTGGCACCTTTGATGGTATTTTTCTCACTGGCTTAATCGCTGTGGTGTTAACATCTTTTTAAGGATGATCATTTACTCTTGCGAGCTAGAACTAATCTTCTAAATCCCCGCGGTGAGAATACTTTTCTTTTTTCAGGGAAAATACCCTCACTTACTCGGGCCACATCTTCAATGGTGTAAAAAGCACGGGGATGATATTTCATAATCAGAGGAATCAACTCCGGGATATTTTCCCGCCGGACAACAATATAAAGAATCTCAACCGGGCCTTTGGCCCCACTTGCCTGAATGGAAGTCACTCCAAACCTCCGGGAATTTAGCACTTCTCTTAAGCGGCTTGTATCCCGAGTCGTAATCAATCGAACCACTACCGAACCTAAGGCTAAACGATGTTCAATAGTCAACCCCACAAAATTTCCAGTAGCAAACCCTGCCGCATAAGCCAGCATGCAAAGGGGATTATGCAAGTTGATGATTATCTGCTGGATGGCCAACAACCAGATTAAAACTTCAAAAAATCCCACTAAAGGAGCTATATATTTAAGACCACGTGAAACAAAAATAATTCTTAAAGTTTGCAAAGTTACATCAGTGACTCGAGCCACAAAGATAAAAAGTGGTAAAATGAGCCAAGTCCACATGGCTGATCTCTCCTCTCTTCCTCTACAGGTTAACCAATCTTAATTAATGACTAATGTTTTGATGAAAGATATTATCTAAATTTTATTTTCATACATAATTTTAGCCCAATTGTCCTAGTTTGAAAATAGGCTAAAATCGCCGGCTCAGCCCAAGAAAGGCTCAAAACTAAGATAAGACTAAATCAATATAAATCAATAGACAAAAAGGACAATTTTGATCTAGCTACTTCAACACTTTTTCCCAGAGGAAACTGGCCTTTTAGTCAGAGGTGAACAGCCTGATTCCAACTCATTCTTTCGGCCAAAGGGGAAGACATGACTCCGCCTTTTTATGCGCTAAATACCAAAAAGGATAAGGAAATAAGATTTTTGGTACGAAACTAATCCCCTCTATTCCTAAAACTATGTCCTTCTATCTAAATCTTAGAAAAACCAAATTTATTGAGAGGATTTTTATTCTGATCTATTCATAAATTTAAAAAAACAAGGAAAATTTATTCAAGAACAGCCAAAAATCTTAGCTTGTGATTAGCCCAATCTTTCATTGCTGATTTCTCTTTCTTTTTATTCTAACGTGTTATATATCAATATGTTATGAAGGGAAATAGCTTTTCTTACGAATTATTCAGGTTATAAAACTATCTTCTCACTCCACCAACTGAACTCATCTAGCGGCCAAATCCAAATCTTAATCCCAGACTGGCCTCCGCTCCACCGAGATCAACTTCAATTTGATTGGCCATTGTCTTCAAGAAATTGTATTTAAGCTTTAAATCTAAGGAAAGAGAAGGAATTAAATAAATATGAATCCCTCCCTGAACATGAAACCCAAGCTCTCGCCCGTAAGTTGAGGGAATTAAAAATTCAGGCGGATATTTCTCGCGATAAATAACCAAATCCAGGCCTGGGCCTAAATAGGCTGTAAATCGGGAAAAAGAATAAAGATATCTCAAAGCATAGGAAAACCGCCAAAGTTGAAAATTGATTTTGTCTTTTAAATAAGAGGATTCACCATCCTTGCGAGCATAACAAATTCCTAGCCAGAGATCCAAAGTGTTGAGTGGGAGGGGAAGTACCACTGCATATTCTCCCCTAAAAGAAACCATCTCCTGTCCATAAAGTTCTTTAAAAACAGTATCCTTAATCAAAGTTATTCCCGAAGCGAACCCTAACTCTATCCGATGAGGTCCAAATTCTCGCTCGACAGGTGGGGATGGAGGGGCCAGCTTCAGGGAAGGTTTCACCTGGGGATAAGCCACCTCAGAGGAGCTCAGAGAACTTTTTTCAATAAAAACCATTTCATAGCCACTAGGGACATCTGTGGCGATAAAATAAGGGACCGGTGTCTTGAATTCAAAAATAACGTAAACCGTTTCCTGATCAGCTACTCTTATTTTAATTCTCTTTAAACTTTGATCCTCTACAATCAGTGGAGAGGGGACCGAAATCTTCTCCAGACCTTTAATGGGAAGGGCTAATTGATTTCCTTGAAGAAGTTGGCCTTTGTCAATCTCCACTTGGCCTTGAAGATGTAATAACACTTTCAAGCGAGGGCCTTGACGATCTACAGATATCTTTTCTAGCACTTTCTGAATCTGACCTGCCGGATTGAAAATGACTAAAATTCCCAAGACAAAAAAACAAAAAAGAACTGACTTGATAAATACTTTTCTCAATTTTCCCCTTCTTTCATCAGGAGGGATTGGTGGAGCTGAGGGGACTCGAACCCCCGACCTCTTGACTGCCAGTCAAGCACTCTCCCAGCTGAGCTACAGCCCCACCAGGCGAATGCTATATTAGCGAACATTCTATTTTCCGTCAAGACAAAACCTGTCTTTGGCTAAAACAAGGCGAAATCAATTTTATCTTCAACTTATAATCCCTCCTCCATTGCCCTCCTGAGGGGGGCATCAGGAAGAAAGCTTAAAAAAGAAAGACTCAATTATTAGAAAGCTCGGTTTAATTTTTTAGAATCCTTTATACCAGATATAATAACAACTATTTGGCGAAAAAGATTGGTTCTATAAAAAGAATCCAATTATCAGCTAGTCATTAACAATTCCGCCAAAAGATGATAGAATAAAAACCGCAAAGGAAAGATTATGCCTTTACCAAAAAAACAACCTAAATCTTATAAAAGTGCCCTTTTCTGGCTGGCTGCCGGAATTATAATTATTATTTTGTGGAGCTTACTCCAATCTTCAGGAGTAGCCCGTGAAGAAATAAATTTTAGTGTTTTTCTTGACTCCGTGGAGCAGAATAAGGTGTCTGAAGTCACCATTTCTGGCTCCAAAATTGAAGGTAAATATACCGACGGTTCGGCCTTCAAAACTATTGCTCCTTCTCAATATAACGACTTAGTCAAAATCCTCCGAGACCATAAAGTATCTATTGAAGTCAAAGATACTACCCGCAGTCCTTGGTTCTCATATCTCTTTACTTGGCTTCCGATCATTATTCTTATCCTTTTTTGGGTCTTTTTTATGCGCCAGATGCAAGCGGGAGGCAACAAAGCTCTTTCCTTTGGTAAAAGTCGAGCCAAAATGTTCTCAGGATTACAAAAAAAAGTCACTTTCAAAGACGTGGCTGGCGTTGATGAAGCCAAAGAAGAATTACAGGAAATTATAGAATTTCTGAAAAACCCCAAAAAATTTCAGCGTCTAGGTGGTCGGATTCCCAAAGGGGTGTTGCTGGTGGGCGCACCAGGAACCGGTAAAACACTATTGGCCCGAGCAGTAGCTGGAGAAGCTAATGTGCCTTTCTTTTCCATCAGTGGTTCAGACTTTGTCGAAATGTTTGTTGGAGTAGGTGCTTCCCGAGTAAGAGATTTGTTTGAACAAGGGAAAAAACACGCACCTTGTCTTATTTTCATTGATGAAATAGATGCCGTGGGCCGGCAACGTGGGGCAGGCTTGGGTGGAGGACATGACGAAAGAGAACAAACACTCAATCAACTATTGGTAGAAATGGATGGTTTTGACTCCAATGAAGGAATAATTTTGATTGCCGCGACTAATCGACCCGACATTTTGGACAGTGCCCTCCTCAGACCGGGTCGCTTTGACCGTCGGATTGTGGTCAATATGCCTGATGTCAAAGGAAGAGAAGAAATTCTCCGAGTTCATACTCGACAAATACCTCTCTCCAAAGATGTTGACCTTAAAATCCTAGCTCGCTCCACTCCAGGCTTTTCCGGAGCTGATTTAGCCAACCTGGTCAACGAAGCTGCCCTCTTAGCCGCCCGCCGCGGTCAGAATAAAGTTACTATGAAAGATTTCGAAGATTCTAAAGATAAAGTTCTGATGGGCGTGGAGCGGAAAAGCATGATTATTAGCGAGGAGGAGAAAAAATGTACGGCTTATCACGAAGCCGGACATGCCCTGGTCGCTGCTCTTCTCCCAGAAGCCGATCCTATTCATAAAGTGACCATTATTCCTCGGGGGCTAGCTTTGGGCGTGACTCAGCAGCTTCCTCTTGATGACCGGTATACTTACTCCCAGGATTATCTCGAAGCTCAATTAGCGGTGCTGATGGCCGGTCGGATTGCCGAAAATTTATTTTTGAACAAAACCACCACTGGTGCGGCCAATGACTTTGAAAAAGCCACCGAAATCGCCCGCAAAATGGTTTGTCAATATGGTATGTCAGATTTAGGGCCGCTCACCTTCGGCGAAAGAGACGACCTCATTTTCCTCGGGCGGGACTTGGCCATGCACAAAAATTTCAGTGAACGAACCGCCCAGCTCATCGATGAAGAAGTCAAAAAAATTGTGCTTCGCAATTATAATCGGGCCAAAAATCTCATCGAGGAGAACAGAGAAAAACTCCAGGCCATCGCTGAAACGCTTCTGGAAAGAGAAGTTCTTTCTTCAGAGGAAATAGAACGCCTTATTCAAGGTAAACCTCTTAAATCTTCCCCGAGAAAAAAAAGGAGGACCTCCCGAAAATCGGCTCCCCCCGGAAAAGCTAAAGCTAGGCCATCCACGAAGAAATCTTCTTTGAAAACCAAAAAAGCAATTCCGGAAGGGAGCTTATCCTAAATGAAGCGGGAGTTACTCCAGCTGAAAATCCGCCAAAGAACTTACTTGCTCGGTGAACGAACTTGGTATATGGGTGTTCTCAATGTAACACCTGATTCTTTTTCGGACGGTGGAAAATTTCTCTCTCCTGAAAAGGCTATAGAACGAGCTCTCCAGATGATTGAGGAAGGCGCAGATATAATTGATATCGGAGGGGAAAGTAGCCGTCCGGGTTCAGATCCGGTCCCGGCAAAGGAAGAACTTAAGCGGATTATTCCGGTAATAAAAAGACTCCGGCCTCAAACCAACTGTCTTCTTTCAGTGGATACAACCAAATCTTTTGTGGCCAAAGAGGCACTAGAGGAAGGAGTCGATCTTATCAATGACATCAGCGCTGGACGATTCGATTCAGAAATATTTAACTTGGCCCATAAATACCAAGTCCCTCTGATTCTGATGCATATGAAAGGCCGCCCTAAAACAATGCAGGTTAATCCTTTTTATAAAGATACTCTCCATGAAATAGCTCAATTCCTAGCAGATCGAGTGGCTGCCGCCCACCGAGCGGGCTTAACTTCAAACCAAATTGTAATTGACCCAGGCATTGGCTTTGGTAAAAGATTCGAAGACAATCTTCTCCTCCTCAATCATCTTAACTTCTTCCAGAAATTTCATCTTCCCCTATTAGTGGGAGTTTCTCGGAAATCTTTTATTGGAGAAATAACTGGACAGCCACCAGAGAAAAGATTACCGGGTACTATTGGAGCCTGTCTTATTGCGGTGCTCCGGGGGGTTCATATCCTCAGGGTCCACGACGTTCGAGAGGTCCGAGAGGCCATTCGGGTAGCCGAAGAAATTTTGGCCTCTGCACCTACTTCCTCTTCAGAAAAAAAAGATTTAAAAGAAGGCTATGTTCACTGATATTTTAACTGCTTTAAGAAGTTTTACCTTAGGGGATTTTATCGACATCCTGCTAGTAACCATTATTCTTTACTCTTTTTTCCGCCTTATCAAAGACACGAAAGCTTACCAGATGGCTATCGGGTTGGGCATCGTGGGTTTACTGTTCATTATCACTCAGTGGGGCAATCTTTATGTGTCTCACTGGTTGATTAAAAACTTTATTACTTATCTCATTATCGCCATTATTGTCCTTTTCCAGAGTGAGTTACGGAGTTTTTTAACCACCATCGGCTCCCGTTCTTTACGGAAACCTTACAGTTTGCGCTCAGTTCGGGAAAGAATGGAAGACCTTTATCTGGCAGTTGATTATCTCTCCGCCAAGAAAATTGGGGCGCTAATTGGTATCGAAAAGGATGTCTCCCTTAAAGGTTATATTGACCGTGGCACTAAACTCGATGCCCTCATTTCCAAAGACCTGCTAGTGAGCCTCTTCTTCCCCCACTCTCCTCTCCACGATGGAGCCGTAATCATTCAAGGCAACAAAATTGCCGCTGCAGGTTGTCTTTTACCTTTACCTCAGTCCCATAACCTGGGACATAATTTTCTAACTCGCACCCGGCATCTAGCTGCCATCGGTCTTTCCCAGGAAACAGATGCAGCCGTTGTTGTTGTCTCTGAGGAAACTGGCACTATCTCTCTGGCTATTAAAGGTCAACTCATTCAAGGATTAGATAAAGACGAGCTCAAAACAAAATTAACTCAATATTTAAGCTTAAAATAAAATCATGTTAACTCTATTCAGAAATTTGTTGATCAAGAATTGGGAACTCAAACTTATCTCTTTTCTCATCGCTTTCATCCTCTGGATTTCCTTGATTCCAGAGGAAAGAACCTTTGTCGAGAAAACAATTAGTGTTCCACTGGAAGTCCATAATATCCCCGCTCATCTTGAATTAGTGGAAAAGCCACCTGCCACAGTTGATGTCAAAATCCGCGCTCCTCAAAGTTTAATGCCTCAGATAAATCCAGCTACAGTTCATGTAGTGCTCGATCTGCAGATGGCGGATGTCCGGCAAACTGAATATCCTCTAACTCCCAATATGATTAGTCTTCCCCCTGGAGCTGAAGTTAAAGACATCCACCCCAGCCAAGTTTCGCTGCGCCTCGAAGAAGGCCAGGAAGTAATGATGGAAGTTAAACCTAATCTTATTGGTTCACTCCCCGAAGGATATATCCTGGAAAAAGTTGAAGTAACTCCCTCTCAGATTTTGATTCGTGGTCCTGCCAGTCGCTTCCGGAAGAAAGATGTGGTCATGACCACTCCAATAGTTCTCTCCAATCTCACTCAATCCACCGAATTAGAAGTTGCCCCCATCCCGCCCAACCCAGATCTCCGCGTTGCCTCCCCAGTCTCAACCATTAAAATTAAAATTCACATCAAGAAGCAAGCTCAGCAACCCGAAAAGAAGGAGTCGTCCCCAACTATTAAGAAATAATTGGGGGGGAGAGGCCTTCACCTTTTCCCTATATCATTAAACGGGGCCACTGATTACCAAGGGCATAAGCGGTTTTAGGTCTCCGCTTTTTACCTTTGTTTAGAGTGGGGCCATCAAAATTAAGCCAGAAGGGTTAAAACGGGATCATCACCTAGCCGATGCCTCGGACTACAATTTAATTGCTTTCTTCTTTTTAGATTGCTTCCCTGGAAATAGGTTTTTCCTCGGCTACTTATCTATGTTGAATTGGGCCTCACTTTGAGTATAATGAAGATTAATCTTAAAGCGGGGGACACCAATGCCTGAATGGTTTGGCACTGATGGTCTTCGAGGAAGAGCCGGTGAATTTCCTCTGGACGACACAACTGTTTTTAACCTGGGTCGATCGCTGGTAGCTTTACTGAGAGCCAAAAGCCTCTCGCCCCAGGTGCTTATCGGTCGCGATACCCGAGAATCCAGTCCTTGGCTGGAAAAAATCCTCACTCAAGGAATCATTTCTGCAGGAGGACAAGTCGAATCTGCTGGAGTAATTCCAACTTCGGCCATTTCTTTTTTAACAAGGGAAGAAAAGTTCTCGGCGGGTATCGTTATTTCCGCCTCCCATAACCCTTATAGAGACAATGGCATCAAAATATTTCAAAGGAATGGGTTTAAAATCCCTGAAGATTGGGAAAACTTCTTAGAAGAAAAGATGGTGGCTACTTCTTTCTCACCTTCATCCTCCCTTCCAAAAATTTCTCCCTTCCATCCGGAAAATTATTATCAGGATAAATATTTTAAATTTCTAAAATCTTGCTTCCGTTCATCATCACCGGCACCATTAAAACTTGTTCTTGACTGCGCCCATGGCGCCAGTTCAGCTTACGCTCCTCGTCTTTTTACTGAATTGGGATTTGAGGTCGTCCCTATATGTTGCTCGCCCACCGGCCAAAACATTAATTTAAACTGCGGTTCGCTCCACCCTGAACAACTCGCGCGACAAGTAGTCACCCACCAAGCCCACCTGGGAATTGCCTATGATGGTGATGCGGACCGAGCCATTTGGGTTGACCACCACGGCCAAATTCTCAATGGCGACCATACTCTTTATATCCTGGCGAAATATTTCCAGAGAAAAAAGGCTCTCTCTTCCGATAAGATTGTGGCCACAGTAATGAGCAACCTTGGTTTGGAAAAAGCCCTAGCTGGCCTGAATCTGCAACTAATTCGAACCCAAGTCGGCGATAAATATGTTCTGGATAAAATGGTGGCTATTGGCTGCAATTTAGGAGGCGAAAGATCTGGCCACACCATAATCCTCGACGAATGTCCCACTGGCGACGGTCTCTTGACTAGCCTGAAAATTTTGGAAGCAGTAAGTGAGGAAGGCAAACTGCTCGATCAATTAATTGCCGGCTATATGGAATACCCCCAGATTCTGATTAACATCCCAGCCAGAAAAAAGCCGGATTTAGCCGTGCATCCAGAAGCTCAGGCCATCTTGAAAGAAGCCCAGCAAGCCTTGGCTGGAAAAGGGCGACTCTTGACTAGATATTCAGGCACTGAACCTCTGCTACGCCTTCTCCTAGAAGGAGAAGATGAAAAACTTTTAAAAGAATGGGGAGAAAAACTTCGTCATCGTTTTGAAAAAATACTTAACTAATAATAAGATAAGAATATTAAAGGAGGACTCATGAGATTAGCTGTAAATGTTGACCATTTTGCCACTTTAAGAGAAGCCAGAAAAAGCACTGAGCCTGAACCTGTTCTGGCTGCTCTGTTAGCCGAACAGGCTGGAGCGGGAGGGATTGTCTGTCATATCAGAAGCGATAGAAGACATATTAAAGAAAGAGATTTATTTCTGCTGAGAAAAACCATCAAGACAAAATTAAATGTAGAAATGGCGGCTACTGAAGAGATGAAAAATATTGCTCTTGAAGTTAAACCGGATATCGTTTCTCTAGTACCTGAAAAACCCGATGAATTGACCACCGAAGGCGGCCTAGCTGTGGCTGAACAACTCGAGCCTTTAAAAAAACACATTCAGGCTCTTCAACAGGCTGGCATTAGGGTGAGTATTTTTGTCGACCCTGACCTCGACCAGCTTGAAGCCTGCCGCCAAGCTGGAGTAGATTTAATCGAAATTAACACTTCTTCTTACGCTGAAGCCACTAACAGAAAGGACCAACTGGCTGCTTTGGAAAAGATTAAGGAGGCAACTCTTTTTGGTCGAAAGCTCGGTTTGGAAATCCATGCCGGCCATGGTCTGGATTATTATAATATCCCCTCCATAGCAGCCATCAAGGAAATCTCCGAATTTAGCATCGGCTTTGCTATTGTGGCTCGAGCCGCGATTGTTGGTGTAGAACAAGCTGTAAAAGAAATGCTAAAGCTAGTCGAAGACTATGGCCGTTGAAATTAATTTTGAACGACTCCGACAGGATATTCTTGAATTAGGCCAGATCGGGCGGGATGCCCGAGGCGGTGTTTCCCGACCCTCTTTTAGCCAAGCTGACCTGGAAGCTCGGGCCTGGCTCAAAGAAAAAATTAAGGAAGCCGAGTTACTCTATCGTGAGGATGGAGCTGGTAATATTTTTGCCCATTTCGGGGGTGAAGGTCCGGTGGTCATGGCCGGTTCCCATATCGACACTGTTTTTAATGGTGGCCTCTTTGATGGATCTATAGGTGTGTTGGCTGCTCTTGAGGCTTTACGCCGAATAAAGGAAGAAAACATCTCCCTGGCCCGACCTTTAGAAATGGTTTCTTTCACTGATGAAGAGGGCAACCTAGTGGGTGACTTTCTGGGGAGCCGCGCTTTTGTCGGCGTGCTCAAAGAAAAAGAATTACGCGAGGGTTTGACTTCTTTTGGACGTCCTTTAGAAGATATTCTAAGTCACACTCCCTATTCCATTGAAAGCATTCTTCAAGCCCACCAGCAACGACCGGAAGTAGCAGCTTTTCTGGAATTACATATTGAACAAGGTCCTGTCCTTGAAACCGAAGGTAAGGACATCGGCGTGGTGGAGAGTATCGCCGGCAAACAGGATTGGTTGGGAGTCTTTCTAGGAGAAAGTGGGCACGCCGGGACTACTCCCTTTGAACTTCGACACGATGCTTTTCTGGCATTGGCTGAGCTGGCTCTCAAAACAACCCATTATGTGGCTAGCCAACACTACGGAAGTTTCTTTACCGTAAGCAGTGTCAAGACCACTCCTCGAGGATTTAGCCTTATTCCTGGGCGAGCTGAATTCACCCTGGATTTCCGTTCCACCTCCCCCCAGACTTTGGAAGAAATAGCCAATTTTATTCACCACACGGTGGAATCTATTTCTCAAACTAGAGGAGTGGAATTTCAATACAAAATCATTGACACCACTCAGCCAGTGACAATTGAACCAGAGATGATCCAGCTTTTAGAAGAAACCGCTCAAAATTTAGGTTACTCTTGCTTGCGTCTCTCCAGTCGGGCTGGCCATGACACCCAGATTCTGGCAGCCATAACTCGGGTCGGCCTTATCTTCATCCCCTGCGAAGATGGCCGGAGCCACTCTCCTGAAGAAAACATCCGCTGGGAAGACTTGCGTAAAGGAGCTAATCTGCTCTTAAATGCCCTTATCCAATTGGCTAAATAAATTCAGATCTGGTGAAAAAAGTTAGTTATTTAGCTTTAAAACAACAGAAAGTTATCTCCAAGATAAGGGGGCTAGTTGGGAAAAAGGGAGGCGAAATTGTCACTTTTTTAAAAACTCTTTTCTCTAAAGAGCAATTTCCTTCCCAGGCCGAGCTATCTAGTTAAAAGACCACCCTTTCTACTATTATCAGATTCACCAAGTGGAGTTAATTAGAAGAATCTTGTCTTTCTGCAACAATCTAAATTAAAAGAGCTTCTTTTAGCTATCATCCAGGCTACTGGAAGTAAGAAGTTTATTTTCCTTAATCTTTATTGCCCTCTAAGTCCTCCACAGAGGGGCGGAAGCGACGAGCGGCCTTTTTAGCCGCCCGGAGCCGTTTTTCAGCCAGTATTTTCAGCTTGGCTCTTCTTGATCTTTTCCGTTTCTGGCGTCTTATTTTAGCTATCCGCTGCTGTTCCTCACTTTCACGTCCTTTGATAAGAGCTTCAATCTTCTGGCAAAGAATACGTCGAGCGAGAAACCTATTTAAAGCTTGCGAGCGTTCCTGCTGACATTTAACCTCAATGCCAGTGGGTAGATGCTTCAAATAGACACAAGTAGATACTTTATTGACCTTCTGGCCCCCTCGGCCGCTGGAACGAATAAATTTTTCGACTAGATCATCCTCTTTTATCCCTAATTCTTCCATCTTCCGGCGGAGGGCTGCTTCTTTTTTGGAGCTGACAGGAAACATAGCTTTTTAAGGTAGGGAAAAGGCTAAAAGTTCACTTTGGAAAAACCAATAGTAAAAACAGTCCACTCCTCCCCAAAATTGACCGTAGCCCACTTTTCGGAGGACCCCCTTACTTCTTTTCAGGGATTTTAGCTACTAAAAACTTACCGCAGTTTTCACAGACGAAAATGTCGTTACTGCCTTCCAGAGCCGAACTCATACTAGTGGCCAAGTTGATATTACAACTCTGACAAACACCATCGATCACTTCGGCCACAGCATACCCGTAGCGAGCCATGAGGCGGTCAAACCGATCCACTAGGGCCTCGTCGAGTTCCATGCGAATCATATTAGCCTGTCTTTGGAGCTCTTCTTTTTCTTTATCCGAGGCCTTTCTCAGGGCAAAAGTTATCTCCTGAAGTTTCCACAGAAGACTGGCTCGGTTGATGATTTTTTCTTCATGGCGGGGGAAGAAAAGAGTAACCTCAGATAAAATCTTATAAAGTTCTTCAGGACTCTTAGCGTGAAATAGTCGTTGGCGGAAACTCTCTTTGCGTAAAAACTTCGCCAGGCCAGCAAATAAATGATTAAATAGACCAGGTATCGATGGATTCCAGACGACCAGAATAATGAGATGAACTTTTTTATTGTCAATGGCTTCAAAATCAATTCCCTCTTCCGAACGACCAACAACCACCTGAATATCATGACCTGAATCCAAACGGGCGTGAGGCAAAGCCACACCGTGACCGATGGCGGTTGACTCTAATCTCTCCCGATCAATTAAGCGGGTGAGTAATAATTTCTTATTGCAGATTAACTTTTGTTTAAGCAGAACTTCCAGTAATTCATCCAGAGCTTCTATTTTATCCTTGGCTTTAAGATTAAAAACAATCTGGGAGGGAGTCAAAAAATCCGAAAAGTGGGACTTCTTCAGCGGGTTTTTGTTCTCCATAACAAATAAATTTTAACACAAACTAGTTCCTCTCCAAAGTAAAAAAATTTATTAAATTTATATTCTCTCGGGGATTTTATAAATCTAAGTGAAAGATATAAACCGCAATTCTTTTATTTCTTGAGTTCAAAGTTAGCCTACTTTTTTGGGAAAATAAAGCCGGCCTTGCTTCTCCTCCCCCAGGAATTCTTCCCCTGGGGCTTTAAATAAAAATTCTGCTCAAAGAAAATTTTTATAAAATCAAGGAAACATCCACTTTCAATCAATGTCACTTGCCTTGAGACTTCGAAAAGTTGCCGCCACCCCTTTAACCTGAGCCGCCACAGCTGCTAGCTCCATCCCCCAGCGAAGGGCTTCTCGAATCGGTCGTCCTTCTCTTAAAGCTATCACGGTCGCCGCTGCTAGAACATCTCCACAGCCAGTGGTATCGACGGCTTCAACTATAGTTGGCGGCAAAAAAATTTCCCCTTTCTCCCCTTCCCCAAGAAAAACACCGGCCCGACCCAAAGTTATAACTACTGCCTTTACCCCCAAAGAAGCAGCCTTTTGAGAAAAAAATAGCATTTCATTAAAGGCCGGCTGCTTGGTCGGGTGCCCCAGCAAACAGGCCAGTTCCTGCCGATTGGCTTGAAGCCAGGTGACTCCCTTGGCCCAATCTGACCAGTCAGGGAGCGATCGATAACTCCGAGGCTCTCCGAGGACAGGTTCCAAGGCCAAAGAATGAATATCCAACCAGATAGAACAATTGACTCTCTCCACCAACCTCCGCCAATCCTCTCTCCGAAAATCAAAACCCGAATTAATGACTGCCATTAAAAAATCACGAGAAGAAAGTCGTTTGATCAAGCTCCTTAACTCCAATGGAGGCACAATATTTTCGAGAATTTCTTCCCTCTCTCCCTCTAGAGGGTAACGAAGATGGACCCGGTTACCTGGTTGAGGAACTACTTTTATCCCAGTTATATCTAGAGATAACCAATTTTTGGTCAGCCTTTGAAATTCCTCAGCCAGATTCTCACCCAGATGAGCCCAAAGCTCAATCCGTCTACCTAAAGCACAAAAGACGCTCGCTTGATAAAGAACTCCACCCAAACTTCGGAAAATCTTACCACCAGGCTGAGTGATAATATCTTCTGTGATACTTCCAAGAAGAACAACTCGAGAAGACACCTCTTTTTGGCTCATTGTCATTGACTTCTTTTTTAATTAAAAAAGAAGAGAGGCCCAAAAAGCAAACAGTATTTTATTTTATTCCAATCCATCTCTTCACTAAGGTATTGCCCCCGCCCTTTCTCGATTATAATTTTTTATTTATTGTCCAGAGTTCAAAAAATTCAAAACCAGGCTTCTCTGCTCAAAAAACATAAAACATCTTTGTTTAAAATCAAGGAGGTAGATGGTAGAATAATTTTTTAAATTCTATTTTATTAAGGAAAAGAGAAAACGAAACCTAATCCATAGTTAGAAAGAAGACTCAAAAAATAAATAAATACAAAGAGCAACAACAAAGAATTATTGGAACTCTTAAAATTTTCATCTAAAACAAAAAAATGCTTAAAAAACCGAAAAAACAAGAAGAATAAGCAAAAAGAAAAGGAAAAAAGGAGAAAACAGTGAAAAAAACTCTCTTTTTAGATGGTCAACATCTGACTATCGAAGACGTCTATCAAATTGCCTTTGCTCAGCCAGAAGAAATAGAGGTTCGGCTGGCTCCTGAAGCTTTACCGGCTATCACCAGAGCAGCTCAGGCTGTGGCCAGATTCGTCCAAGAAGGCCAGGTGGTTTACGGTATTACCACTGGATTTGGAGCCTTTAAAGATAAAATTATCCCCCAAGAAGATGTCCGGCAACTCCAGAAAAATATCCTCATGAGTCATGCCGTAGGTGTGGGTCAACCACTCGACCCGCCGACCGTCCGAGCCATGATTCTCATCAGGGCTAATACTTTAAGTCAGGGCCATTCAGGAGTCCGTATCGAAACACTGGAAGCCCTTCTTTCTCTCCTCAATCGGGGGATAACTCCTCTAGTTCCGGCCCAGGGATCATTGGGTGCCAGCGGCGACTTGGCTCCTCTGGCTCACATCGGTCTAGTTATTATTGGAGAAGGAGAAGCCTGGTACAAAGGAAAGCTGCTTCCAGGCGGGGAAGCCCTTCATGAGGCTGGCCTGCAACCGATTACTCTCGAGGCTAAGGAAGGCCTGGCTCTAACTAATGGGACAACCATGATGACCGCTTTAGGGGCTTTGATTGTTAAAGAAGCCGAAAGAATCTCCCAAGTCGCTGATATCGCCGGCGCTTTAAGTATGGAAGCTCTCCACGGCACACCCCGAGCCCTTGATCCTCGCATTCATGCTGCTCGACCCCATCCTCGCCAGATAGAATGTGCCGCCTACCTGCGCCGTCTCCTGGAAGGCAGCACTTTTTTGCGAACTAATGACCCTACTTACGTTCAGGACGCCTATACCCTCCGGTGTTTGCCTCAGGTTCATGGAGCAGTCCGAGAAGCTATCGCTTACGCCCGGTGGGTCATTGAAATCGAATTGAATTCAGCCACTGATAATCCTCTTATTTTTTTGGATGAGCAGGGTCAAACCGAAGTCATTTCCGGAGGCAACTTCCATGGCGAACCTCTGGCTATCGCCATGGACTATCTAGCTCTGGCTCTAACTGATCTGGGGAATATCTCCGAACGTCGTCTCACCCGTCTAACTGATGAAGCCAGTAACCAGGAAACTCTACCGGCTTTCCTTATCAAACACGGCGGTCTCAACTCCGGATTTATGCTCACTCAATACACAGCCGCAGCTCTGGCAGCGGAAAATAAAGTTCTCGCTCATCCAGCCAGCGCCGATACTATCCCTTCCTCGGCCAATACCGAAGACCATGTCAGCTTAGGACCCATTTCTGCCCGCCAGGCTCGCCAGATACTCCGCAACATTGAATGGATTCTGGCTCTTGAACTTCTGGCCGCTGCCCAAGGAATAGATTTCCGTCGGGAAGTCATGCCTCAGGCTCGGCTGGGCCGAGGGACCCGTCCCGCTTATGAACTCATCCGCCAAGAAGTTCCCTTTCTCGAACACGATGCCGTAATGTATCCTTACATCCGGGCTGTTCATCGACTTATTACTTCAGGACAACTGGTGGAGGCGGTTAACCGGGAGGTGGAAGATTGAAAGACTTCGATTCTCTCAGGCAAAAAGCAACAGACATTCTCTCGGCTTTTCCTTGGACAAAATATATCTTTGGCTGGAATATTTTTGGCAGAATAACTGAATTTCTGAGTAATACCTTGAACGAAAAAATAGGCCATTTGGCCCTAATTACCAATCTACATCTCCGGGACAAGGCAACTTATGACCGGCTTTTCCATTTTTTAAAGAAAATAGCCCCTACCATCAGTGGTCCCTTGACCGCACCCCGACCTAACACTCCGGTAGAGGATGTCATTCAATTAGCAGCCACTCTCAAGAGTCTCAATCCTGAGGCAGTAGTTGTAGTTTCTGGCGGCTCAGGTATAGACGGAGCCAAGGCGGCTGTAGTCCTGGCCACTCTCGGAGGTGAAGTGGAGGATTATTTCGGCCAGGGGGTAGTCAGTCAAGTTCTTTCGCATCAGGAACGATCTCTGCCTCCGCTATATGCTTTCCAAACCGCGGCTGGTTCAGCGGCTCATCTGACTAAATATGCTAATATCACCAATTGGTCCATCAGGCAGAAAAAACTTATCATCGATGAAGCCATTATTCCTCGGGGAGCTTGGTTCGATTACTCCCTAACCATGACGGCGCCTCTATCTTTAACTCTCGATGGAGCTATAGACGGATTATCCCATTGCTTGGAAGTTTATGTAGGTGGCAGCAAAAATCCATATTTTTCCCAGATAGAAGAAATATCTCTCTTAGGAATTGAGTTAATTCTTTTCGCTTTACCCCAAGTTATTAAAAATCCACGTGATGAGAAAGCCCGTTATTTACTGGGGTTGGCTACTGACTTGGGAGGTTATGCCATCATGTTGGGCGGCACCAATGCCGGCCATTTAAGTAGCTTCGCTTTAGTCGACATCTTATCCCACGGCCGGGCCTGTGGTCTACTCAATCCATACTTTCTGGTGGCTTTCGGTGCGGCTATTCCTCGACAATTGACCAAACTGGCCGAATTACTTCGGCGACACCAACTAATAGCTGTTCTGCCCAGAAAAAGCCATTCTTCTCTGGCTTATGAGGTGGCCCAGGGGCTGCAGAACTTTTACCGACAGGTAGGTTTTCCCTGCAACTTGAAAGAAATTCCAGGCTACAGCGCCTCTCATCTGGAGCGTCTCCTGGCGATGGTCACCAATCCTCAGCTCCAATCAAAACTCCAGAATATGCCTCGACCGCTTACTTCCGAAGAAGCCCAAAATCTATTTTCCGAGGTTTTGCAGGCAGCTGAAAAGGGAGACCTTTCCGCTCTGCGCCCGCTTGAGCCAGCTGAATTTTAGGAAGGACCACGGCCAGGATTAGTTCTTCCTAGCGAAACGGAATAAACATTCATCACCGGAATAGGCAATAGCTCGGCTCCAGCCCGTCTGCTGGGCTCTGCCCTCCCAAAGAGCTTTGTGTCTTTCTTTCAATTTACCATTTCCCTTATATCCAGACAAAAAACTTTTTATTATCAGTAAAATAAAACTTATCTGGTCTATTCATAAATTTTAAAAATCAATAAACCGACTGTAAAACAGCCAAAAATCTTAACCGGCAAATAGGCCCATCTTTTATAGCTGTTCCCCCTCTCTTTTTCTTCTAACATATTAGATATCGATATGTTATGAAGGGAAATGTCTCTTTTTATAAATTATCCAGGCTAAAGATTAATAATAATTTTAAATTAAAAACAAATATTAACAACGCTGATGAATCATAATCTATTAATTATTAAACACATTTTGGTAACCGGCTTAAATTAAGACCGAGATCATGATTTATTCTTTATAACATCCAGGATACCCGCTATTTCCACCTGGATAACCCCCTCGCTCTTTCCTCATGCCATTAACCTCAGCTTTCTTCACTCTGTTGCCGGCAACTCCACCTTATTTCATCTTCTTTTTGAAAGATCCTCTAGGGGAAAACTTTAACTGCCCGGTTTAGACCTTATTTCTTTAGCGACTTCGAATTATGAATAATTCAAGTTGAAAAAAAATATAGTTCATCGCAATAATGGATACCTGAGCTTAGAAAGAGAAACTTTATCCAGAGTGACTTAAGTTAAAAGCAAAGATATAAGTGATGTACCTCGTAATCTTGTCTCATGCGTTTGCCCTGGAGCAATG
>Ga0190361_1000056_pt1 | contig 46116 bp, 28 predicted proteins | sample 48721845_MG_FD_161273 | JGI IMG/M metagenome (GOLD analysis project Ga0190361, IMG submission 161273) | Hydrothermal vent microbial mat bacterial communities from Southern Trench, Guaymas Basin, Mexico - 4872-18-4-5_MG | ecosystem: Environmental > Aquatic > Marine > Hydrothermal vents >... | reverse complement strand
TTGCTCTTGACCAGTTTAAACAAGTCTTTAATGAATACGGCTACTCCAACGTCATCTTCGTCGACCCCAATCCTTTTCTGGCCGAGAAAATTTTAACACCCTCGCTCTTCAATCGCTTTCCCCGTACAGAAGTGTCAATAGAAGTAGTTTCCAAAACACCTATTACTGAAAAAGAAATCACTTCCATTGGCAGTCTCCTGGAAAAAATTTCCCCCGCCACTGCTTCGGCTCTCCGCAACTACACCTTCAACCCGAAATTGTTCTAAAGGCGAGCGCCTGACCCCAAAATGATGACCACCTCCCTCCACAATTGTCCACCGGGAAAAGGTGAAGACCAGCCACTGCTAAAACGAAATGATTCGAAATAACTAATCTCTCCGGAATGACTCCCTAATGATCCCATTTGAAAAGTAAAGGTCTGCCCCAAAATGATTGAACTTTTCAAACTGTCGGAAATATGCCAAAATAAATATCCTCTAATGGACAAGGATGAAACCGAAGTTAAAATGAAAAAGAAGCGCCCTAAAGCTTCTTCCGCCGGGGAGTCAGCTCCGCCCTCTCCGGAAGCACTTCATTTCTCCTGTAGCCGGGAAAAAGTATCCTTGAGTTTAATCAAACATTCCTTAAAAATCGCCGAAGAATGCCGGGCCAACGCCCTCCTGGTTTACGCCGATGCGCTGGGCGAAAAGGAGTTATCTATACCCACGGATGATTCCATCCAGATTTATTTCATCACCCGCACCCAGGCTGAAGAGGCACCGCTCAAGCGTAAAGGCCATCTCTTCATCCGTGTGCCTGAAGTGCCCCTCAACCGGATGGCTCAGGTCAAAATGGCTACTTTGATCGCCCTCTCCCAGGGTAAATTAAAAAAAGGAGACACCATAGTTTTCCTCACCGGTCCGGCTGAAAGCGGCCATCTGGATACCCTGGTGGTCATGCAAATCGGTCTGGAACATGAGTTGTTTCTCGCTCCCACCAAAAACGACAAAATCGCCCCCCATATCAAACCCGAAGTTCTCAATCGCGTGATTGAAATAGCCACTGAGTTGGGAAGCGAAGGCCGGGAAGGAAAACCGGTAGGAGCTCTTTTCGTCATCGGCGATACAGAAAAAGTAAAAGCCCTGTCGAAACAACTCATTCTCAATCCCTTTCGGGGCTATCCCGAGAATAAAAGAAACATCCTGGACCCCGCTCTGGAAGAAACCGTCAAAGAGTACGCTATGCTGGATGGAGCTTTTCTCATCAGAGGCGATGGAGTAATTGAAACCATGGGGGCTCACCTCAAGGTGGGCGCTCATCAAGAATTTGAACTGCCGCAAGGGTTGGGAGCCAGGCATCATGCCGCCGCCGGAATTACCGCCGTCACCGAAGCTGTGGCTGTCACTTTGAGTGAATCAACGGGAACCGTGACGGTGTTCAAAGACGGTAAAATAGTCACTGAAATTGAAAAACTCCGGACCCTATCTCATCATGAAGAAATTTAATTCTCACCGGAGGAAGGATATTTATGGGCACTAATCTCAATTTTTCCACCAGAAATTTTCACCTGAGAAATATAGGATTTATTTCCACTCGCATCGCCGGCATCGACGGCGTCTCCTTGGAGATTGAAAAGTGGGCCGAAGTCCTGAGCCAGGAAGGTTTTAATTGCTTTTACTTCGCCGGGGAAGTGGACCGTCCCGAAGAAGTTTCCTATATTTGTGACTTGGCCCATTTCGAGCATCCCGAAATTGTCGCCTTAAACCAGAAAATATTCGGGGTTTTTCATCGCAGCCGAGAAACAACCGACAAAATATTTCAAATCAAGAACAAGCTGAAGTCGGCTCTTTACAAATTCAGGAAAAAGTTTGGAATTGATATCATTATTCCGGAAAACGCCCTCTCCATTCCCCTAAATATCCCCCTGGGTATCGCCCTCACCGAATTCATCGCAGAAACTCAAATCCCAACCATCGCCCACCACCATGATTTCTTCTGGGAACGGGACCGCTTCCTGATCAACAGCTGTCCTGACTATATCGACCAGGCATTCCCCCCTGACCTGCCTTCCATTCAGCATGTGGTTATCAATACCCTGGCCTCCCGCCAGTTGAGTTATCAAGCCGGTATTTCCAACACCATTATTCCCAATGTCTATGATTTCGAGAAGACACCTCCTCATTCAACCGAAGTCTGCGCCCGGCTCAAAGAAGATATCGGCCTCCATCCTGACGATTTATTTATTCTCCAACCCACCAGAATCGTCCCCCGCAAAAGAATCGAGCGAGCCATCGAGATAGTTCACAACTTAGAACTTTCCCGTCCTGTATTAATTATCTCCCATCCGAGTGGCGATGAAGGAGACGACTATTATCAACATATTATGGAGTATGCCCAGCAGAGCGGCGTGGAAATAATAAAAATCGACCACCTTATCGGTTCCCGGAAAAATCACACTCAGAAACCTTACACTATTGCCGACGCCTATCTTTGCGCTGACCTGATCACCTACCCCAGCCGCTATGAAGGATTCGGCAATGCCTTTCTGGAAGCTATTTATCACAAAAAACCAATTGTGGTTAACCGCTACTCCATTTATGTGACTGATATCGAACCCAAAGGCTTTGAAGTAATCGCCTTTGAAGGATTCGCCACCCGGAAAATCATCGCCCAAATAAAAAGAGTGCTTACCGACCCGCTTTATCGCCTCAAAATGACTCAAAAAAATTTTGATTTAGGGAAGAAATTTTTCTCTTATGACACTTTAAGGAAAAAATTATTTTCTCTGATCAGCATTTTTCACCAATAAATTAGGATAAGTTAATATGGCTTATATCGGCTTGCTTCATTATTCCTGTCCGCCGGTAGTGGGTGGAGTTGAAGAAATCATCCACCAGCAGGCTCTTCTCTTTCACCGTTATCGTCATCACGTGAAGATTCTAGCCGGCAAAGGAAAACAATTCACAGAAATTTTTGAAGTGGAAATCAACCCTTTGCTCGATTCCCGACACCCTCAAATCTCCCAACTTCAACTCAATCCCGGAAAAAACCTGGCTGCCCTCCACCAATACGAGAAAGAAATCCTGGCTTATCTTCACACTTCCCTCCACCAATACGATATTCTTATCGCCCATAATGTGCTGACCATGCACTATAATCTTCCCCTGACCCGGGCTATCCACCGCCTGGCTTCTTCCTCTTCGATAAAAGTTATCTCCTGGAACCATGACTCTCCCTATTTTTACACCAACTATCCCCGCCGCCTGGATGACCCGGCCTGGGAAATATTAAAGAAACTTAACCCCAAGATTACTTATGTAGTTATCTCCGAGGCTCGGGCTAAAGAATTCAAGTCTCTTTACCACACCAGGAAAAAATTCATCGTCATCCCCAACGGGATTGACCCTTACCGTTTCTTTCGTTTAGATGTGAATACCATCCGCCTCATCAGAGAGGAGCGCTTATTCGAATCAGACCTGTTGCTGGTTCAGCCCTCCCGTCTTCACCCCAGAAAAAACATTGAACTATCAATTCAAGTGATAAAAGCCTTCCATGACCTGGGGATTAAGGCCAAATTACTTCTGACCGGGGTCTACGACCCTCACGAGAAAAAAGCTTCTTATTACTTCCGTAAGCTTAAAGATTTAAGTGAACGACTGGGAGTCAGTGAAGATATCATTTTTATTGCGGAACATGTTTTTAAGTCCGGTCAAAAACTAACTCCCGACCGGGTGACTATGCGCGACCTCTATCTTATATCCGACTGCCTTTTTCTCCCCAGCAAACAGGAAGGTTTCGGCCTGCCCCTCCTGGAAGCGGGTATGATAAAGTTACCCATCGCCTGCTCTGACATTCCTCCCTTCCGGAGCATTGCCCACAACAATGTCTTCTATTTTTCTCTCACCGACTCTCCCCAGCAAATCGCCCAAAGGCTGGCTGAATACCTGAACAATCTCAACCCTCATCTGATGTATAACCGGGTTATCCGCAATTACACCTGGGATTATATCTATCTCAAGAAAATACAACCCTTTCTGGAAGCATTGTAAAACAGTCTTGACCTTAATCAGGACACTTTTGCTCTCAGCTCCAGGCCCACTCGCAAACTCAACCCTTTCTCTAGAAATAATTCCCTAATCAGGCCATAAACTCAGGCTACTTTTCCGTCTTACTTTTTTATCTCAATCGGCTGATAAGATTTCAGCAGAGAAAATCCTGCTTCCTGGAGTTTTTTCTGGTAATTGGTGACTTCAGTGCTGAAAAAGTCATTCAATTCCTGGATAAATTTTTCCAATTTCACTTTGGCTTTTTCATATCTCACTCGAGCCGGTTCATTGACTGGTTCGATTCCCGCTCGAACAATCCCCATGACAGCTCTCATCACCTGACTTTGTAAGCCGGCCGACCGATCGGCAATGCCCTGCTTCGGAGGTGTGGGATTTAATCTTTCCGAAAAGTCTTTCAACCGGCCCTCTAACTTCCTTGTCGCCTGCATTAACTCTTTCATCTGGGGTAAACGCTGTTGGCGAAGAGCGGTGGCGATTGTTTTCAATGCCTCTTGGGTCTCTTTAATCCGCTGACGAGCCTTGTTCAAAGCCAGGGACAACTTCTGAGCCTCTTTGGCCATCTTGTAATTTTCCTGGAGAACCTTTAAATCTATGGTGAAGCGAGGATCCGTCTTGACTTGAAAAGTCTGGCTTACTTCCTGGCCCTCATATTTTATTCTGACCGTGTATTCTCCAGGCAAAACAGTCACTCCTCCTCGACCAAAGCGTCCTCGGGTTGACTGTTCGTCTTGAGCCGGTAACTGCTCCTGGAAATTCCAGTAAACTCGATTGATACCTTTTTCCTCTGGCCCATTCAACTGAGCTATAACTTGACCTTCCTTGTTCTCAATTATTATTTTGACCCGCGAGGAGGTGCTTCTCATGGCCATCATTCTAGCCGCTCGCTGCCCCATCATTCCCGCTTGCCTCATTCTCTCCATTAAAGCTCGCCGGTTGGCAGCCTGAGGGTCCTTCTTTTCCTGGCCTTTTTTCTTCGAAGGAAGCAAATAATAAGTAAAGCAAGCACCAAATCGTTTGTTTTCCCCTGTAAAGGCCGTATCGCCGGGGGAGAGATAAGAAGACAAGCCGCCCCGGATAAATTGATAGGCCTCAGGCACTTTAAAGAGATGCAATTTTTTCTTGAGGAGGGCTGCTGATAATTCCCTTAAAGGAGAAATATCGTCGATAATAAAAAGGGAGCGGCCATGAGTGGCGATTATCAAATCATTCTCTCGGGGATGGACGGCGAGATCCCGAACAGGCACGGTGGGCACGCCTTGAGTCCATTTCATCCAGCTTTGACCGCCGTTAAAACTCACATATAAACCGAACTCTGTGCCCAGGAAAAGGAGGTTGGGATTAACTGTATCTTCTTCAATAACATGAACAAAACCATCTATTTCCGGTGTCACCAAACTCTGCCAGGTCCGGCCGAAATCGTGGGTCACATACACATAAGGAGTCCAGTTGGCCCGCCGGTGGTCGTCAAAGCACACATAGGCCGTGGCCGCATCAAACTTGGAAGCCTCAACATGAGACACCCAGGTCTCAGGAGGAACTTTCCCCTTGCCTCCCACGGTTAATTTCTTGGAGACCAACTCCCAGGTTTGACCGCCATCCCGGGTTAACTGGACATTCCCGTCATCTGTACCCACCCAGATCACTCCTTTCTGAACCGGACTGGGAGCAATACAGGTGATAGTGCAATGATTCTCAGCATTGGTTACATCGAGGGTCAAGCCACCGCTTTCTGCCTGACGCTGTTTTTCCGGATTGTTGGTGGTTAAATCAGGACTGATTATTTCCCAGGTTCTGCCTTTATCCCGACTCCGATGGACAAACTGACTGCCCAGATAAATGGTGGCTGGTTCAAACGGATCCACAGCAAATCCCGCATTCCAGTTGTAACGATGTTTCACCTCCGACTCGGTGGGCACTATATTAATACTCGTGCCGGTGGTCATATCAAAATAATATAGATTCCCCCCCTGGGACATTCCGTAGCCGGCCCCGGGTTTTTCCGGGTCAGGCTCGACGTCAAAACCATCACCGCCGCCCACAGTTTTCCAGAAATAATTATAAAGGCCCCTCTCTTTGAGCACATAGGCAGGACCGACCCACGAACCATTATCCTGAAGTCCTCCATAAACATTATAAGGAATCTGGTTGTCGAAACTGACGTGGTAATACTGCCCTAAAGGCAGATTGGCGACATAACGCCAGGTCTGACCACCATTATAACTGATCACCACACCCCCATCATTTCCGACAACCAGATACTCTCCGTCAGGATGAATCCAGAGGGCGTGATAATCCGAATGCGCCTGCCGAAAAGAGGCTAAAGGCCGAAATGTCCGACCGCCATCCTCACTCACCCGGAGTTGGCTTTGAACTAGATAAACTATATTTTCATTTTTCGGATTAACCTTAATACCGCTGTAATAAAAGGGTCGACTATGAATATTCTCTTCATTATTAACCATCCTCCAGGTAAAGCCACCATCATCGGAGCGGAAAAGAGCGCTTTTACTGGCCTCAACTATAGCATAGACCACGCGGGGATTACTCGGAGCAAAGGCAATGCCAATTCGGCCCAATTCACCGGCCGGCAATCCATCCTCGGCCGTTAATTTGCGCCAGGTCTTTCCCCCATCTTCGGTGATGTAGAGCCCACTTCCGGGGCCACCTGATTTAAAAAACCAGGGCCACCGACGGAACTGCCACATGGCCACAATTATTTTGAGTGGATTATCAGGCGCCATGGCCATATCAGCTGCTCCTGTTTTTTCATCTACATAAAGAATTTTCTTCCAGGTTTTGCCTCTGTCTTCTGTCTTAAAAACACCTCTTTCTTTATTCTCGCCCCAGGCTGTTCCCAAGGCCGCCACATAAGCCACATCCGGATTATTGGGGTCAAGCAAGATTCGAGATATATGCTCGGTCTTCTCCAAACCTACCCACTGCCAATTCTGACCGCCGTTAAGCGAGAGAAACACTCCCCGGCCCACTCCGGCTGTATTTCTAACCCCTGACTCGCCTGTCCCCACCCAGACAATATTGGGATTTTGGGGATGAACAGCAATCGCCCCAATGGAAGAAGTGGGCTGATCGTCAAAAATCGGACGCCAGGTTAAGCCTCCGTCTTCCGATTTCCAGACGCCGCCGGTAGCAGCCCCAACATAAATAATTTTCGGGTTGGTTGGGTCGACTTCCACCGCGGCTATCCGACCGCTCATATTAGCCGGTCCTATATTCCTGGCTTTTAAACCGTGAAAAATTCCGGGATCAAATTGAGCCCAACTGAAAAGACTTAAAACTAAAAAAATGCCAATCACTAAACTAAAAACTCTTAATTTAGCCCTGAACACTTCTCCCTCCTTTAATTTAAATATTTCCTTTTTTTGACGACAATAAATAACAAATCCTTCCCTTTCAATTCTATGACTACCTCGTATTCAAGTAAATAATTATTTTATTCTTCCCTGCCCTTATTTTCATCTTCATTATTGGAGAACCTCCTGGCGGAATGAAGTTCCATATCTCATCAGCTAACTGAAATTTATTTTCGACTTTTCCCCATCCTATGGTCAAGACTTTCAAAACCTTTTCTTGGACAGAGCTCAAAAAACCTCAGACTAGCCCCTGATTCCTCTTCTCCAAGGGAAAATTTAGAGCTTTCCATTCGCCTTTTTTCAACCTCAGTAATTAATTTTAACTCCTTATTTAATTTCTTTTTTTTGACAATTTATTACTGCTATGTTAATAGAAAACCTAACTTCATGGTTGAATTTTATAAAAGAGCTGGCCAACCATTAACCACTTATAATTTTTTTAATTTTTTATTAAAGAAAGGAGGACGAGGATGAAAAATTTTTTATTAAAGAAAGGAGGACGAGGGTGAAAATCAAGCCGCTCTCAGGACTATTTTTAAGTATTAGCTTACTAATCAGCCTGATTCTCTCCACTGCTTGCGCACCCAAACCCTTCGAACATGAAGACTGGAAAATTACAGTTGACTCTCATCAGGAAACGTTAAAAATCGAACATACGCGGGTTGGCGTTGTTTTAAAAGACGTTTCTCTTTTCTCGGCGGAAAATCAGAAACTAACCGGCTGGAAAATTAATCCGGCTGCTTCTAAATTAACTATCTCCACTACATCTCCTCAAAAATCAACCTGGACCTTTTTAGCAAAAGAAAACGAACTTCAAATAAATACCTCTTTTGCGGGAAGTTATCTGCAAGGACTTGCTCCCGCTGACGAAGCCAGGATACCCGCCCGGACCGAAGAGGAGGATAACGGGATTATGTTCACTTCCCTGGGATTTGTCTCCGCCAAAAACATCCATTCTCTTTTTGATATCCCGACAGATACCATGATCAAGTTCTCGGACAAAGCCGACTTAACCCGAAACCAGGAGAACCTCCGGGAAATGAACGTAGTGATCAAACCGGACTCAGCCGCCACTCTTACTCTTGTTCCCGATTATTATATAAATGTTCTGGGCCTAAAATATTATCAACCCCGGCCCAAGCGCTTCGCTACCGCGCCTGTGGGCTGGTGTTCCTGGTATTGCTACTATATGGGCACCACCGAAGAAGATATGATCCGCGAGACTGACGCTCTGGCCAAACTCCTCAAACCCTATGGCCTGGAGATCGTCCAGCTTGATGCCTGTTACACCCGAGGGGAGGCGGCCAATTATCTTGAATGGAATAAAGAGGCCTTCCCTCGAGGTGGAAAATGGTTGTTTGAGTATATAAAAAGCAAGGGGTTAAAACCGGGTCTGTGGGTCAATGTTTACGGGTCCAACTATGCTCGACCTGAATGTGCCGAAAAATACCCGGAGAATTTTTACCTGCGGGACAAAGAAGGAAACTTATCCGGCGCCTGCTGTACAGCCGATAAAACCGTGGTCCGCCTTGACTACTCCAACCCGGAAGTCATTGAAAAACATTTAAAACCGATGCTGTCCATTCTCAAAAATGAATGGGGGCTGGCTTACTTAAAGGACGCCGGCTGGGGCACCTGGATGGACTATTACGATCAAAACCGGGAACAGGCGTTTGACTCATCTAAAGGTAGCCGGGAAATTTATGTCGAAGTTCAGCGGGCGGTCCGCAAGACTCTAGGAGACGACGTCTATATCAACGGCTGCGCCATGCATGAAGTCGGCCTCTGTTTCGGCCTTTTCGATGGATCACGCACCGGAGGAGATGACAAGGCTATCTGGTACCCCAAAAAAGAAAGAGGCATGTCCATGCAAACCTTTTTCCACTCTTTGTTTGGAGCTAATTATCTAAATAATATAGTCTGGTTCTGCGACCCGGACGTGGTTATGGTTCGCAATCCTCTTTCCTATGAAGAAGGTCAAACAATTGTCTCTACAATTGCCTTAACTGGCCAAACTTATATGGCTTCAGACTTTATGGACCGCTTGCCGGCCCGCAAATTGGAACTTTATCGAAAAACAATCCCTACCACCCCCATTAAACCCATTGACCTTTATCCTTATAAAATTTTACAAAATAAAAGAAACGGTGTTGTCTGGTGTTGTCCCCGGGTTAAAGAATTCCCCCGAGCTATTGACCTTAAGGTCAATGGAGTGGGGGGAGAATACGATGTCCTGGCCCTTTTCAATTGGGAAGATAAAGCTGCTGAAAAATCTTTCTCCCTAGAAGAACTCGGTCTAGACCCCGAAAAGAAATATCATCTTTTCAATTTCTGGGAGGCTAAATACATGGGCATTTCAGAGGGGACTTTCACAGCCTGGCTGCCTCCTCATGGAACGTTAGTGTTAATCATTAGAGAAGTAAAAAACCAGCCACAACTTCTAGCTACCTCGCGTCACATTACTTCATCAATTAGCCCCCAAAAAATTTCTTGGAATCCAGCTGACATGACTCTTAACGGAATTTCCTCCATTGTTCCGGGGGACTCTTATTCACTATTTCTCTGGAAACCTGAAAACCTGGAAGTAGTAAAAGTGGAAGCCAACGCGGAAGTTCTTTTTCATCGGAGTGACGAAAATGGCTCGCTCGAAGTTAAATTCGCCGGCGATTTGCCAGAAGGAACCCCTCATCTCACCTGGAAGATAGTCTTTAAAGAACAGGAGAAACTAGAAAAATAATCCCCCACTGAGAAAAATTCGAAATTAGACCAGATTTAACTTAAAAATACAGTTGAAAAAAAGAGTTGTTTTTGTAGGGAACACTAAAAATGAGAAAATTAAGAAGATTAATTACAACAAAATCTTCCCCCCTGCCTATACTAGTTCTAGCAATTAGCCTCTGCCTCTTTCTTATCCCCTCTCTCAGCCAAGCTCAACTCAAAGCTAATCCAGAAGAATTTAACTTCGGAACTATTAGAGAAGGCATAAATGTTCCCGTAAAATTCATCTTGACCAACTCGGGCTCTCGGAAAATTTATTTAAAAGAAATCAGAACCTTTGCCTCTTGTGTCCAACGCTCTCCCCTGAATCAGAAAAGCCTAGCGCCCGGAGAATCCCTCGAACTGAATTATATTTTTGAAAGCCTGGGCTACGGAGGAGCCGTCATCGAAAAGGAAATACAAATTTTTTTTGAGGGGCCAAATTCTCCTTTAAAAATCAAAATAAAAGGGAAAATACTTCCTCTCGAATCTTATCAAGCTCCTCTCGGCGAAGTGCTCTACAATTTTTCTGTCCTGATAGACCTCCGACCTACTTCAGTTTATCAGCAAGAACATATCCTCGGCGCCATCAATATTCCCGCCAATCGTATCCTTAATTGGGCCAAACGCTGGTCTTCCCGGATTACTAATGACATGGTCATTTACCTTTATGATGATGACGGCCAACTCTCGGATAGAATCGCCCAAAAATTAAGAGCCCAGGGCTATCGCCAATATGTGAGTTTGGTGGGAGGGATAAAAGAATGGAAAAATCAATACGGCCAAAAAGGTATCGTCGGCCGCTAATTTTAATATAAGTATGAGCAAAAATGAGGCGTCTTTTAAGCTTAAGTTTTCTCTTCCTTTGTTGTCTTAATCTACTTCTTCCAAGTCAACCTTCGGGAGGAGAGCTCCCTATCGAAATTTATTTTTTTTTCGAAAAAGGTTGTCCCTACAGCCGTAAAATTAATAACTTTTTAACCGAGCGCATCGAAAATCACTATCCGGTCAAAATAAAAAAATTGGAAATTCACGAAGATGACCATCTGCAAATTATGTTCAAAATGGCCCAGGAACGAGGGGCTGAAGAGATAATTAATCAAGGTGTCCCCGCTGTCTTCATTGGGCCCCACGCCTTTCAAGGGGCTAGCCGAAGAACTGAAAGGCTGATTGAAAAAACTCTGAGAGAAATTATTCTAAATAAAAAGGCCTCTGCTCCTCCGGCTCCATCTCCCCCAGAAAAGGTAGTTCCACCTCTCCGTCTTTCCTATCCCTTAATTTTCAGTGCGGGCTTACTGAGTGCTTTCAACCCTTGTAGTCTTGGAGTGTTTATCCTTTTTCTGGGCTCTTTGATAACACTCACTCAATTCCAGAGGATGCGGGTCCTAGTCTCGGGTTTACTTTTTTCTTTAACTTATTTCTGTGGATCTTTATTAGTCGGGCTAGGATTAAGGTATTCCCTCCGGGAAACCAATCTCCGGGCTCCTTTCTCTCTGGGAGTAGCTATATTAGCTATAGGCGGCGGAATTTACTATCTCTGGTCAGGACTGAGGCACTCGCGAAAAGAAACTTATTCCCCACCCCCAGGTTGGAAAAATCTTTTCCAACGCTTTTTTACCATCCCTGGTTCAATGGCCGTGGGAGCTTTAGCCGTGTTCTTTCTTTTCCCGTGTTCCTCAGGCCCTTATCTGGCTGTTCTCGCCCTCTTGGCCCGTCCTGAAGCCAAGAGCCAAGCTATCACCGGACTTATTCTTTACAATGCCGCCTTCATTCTTCCCTTCGTTCTTCTCACTCTCGCCCTGGGAGGAGGACTATTTTCTTGGGACCGCATAAGTACCTGGCAAAAAAATCATCAAAATAAACTCAAACTTGTTCTGGGCTTACTTCTTATTCTTCTCGGTGCCTGGCTACTTCTAACTCTAGTCTGAATAATTTAAAAAAGCAAAAGCTAAAAATCCTCCCCGTAATCATCAACCCCTAATCTATCTTTTTTGAAGAAGTTAACCCACACCTCCCTTAATTTCTTTCAAAATTTTAGAAACTTTAACAAGTTCAGGGGCCTGCTTAATCAAGACGATGAATTAATAATCCAGACCGCAATTTAGGTTCAAACCAGGTTGACTTAGGAGGCATTACTTGGCCGGCATCAGCAATTCTCATTAATTCTTCGATCGAAGTGGGATAAAGAGCAAAAGCTACCTTATACTGACCGCTATCGACTCTTTTCTTCAACTCTTCCAGACCTCTTATTCCCCCGACAAAATCAATGCGGTCACTCGTGCGAGGATCATCGATGCCAAAGAAAGGACGCAAGACCAGATTTTGGAGAAGGGCCGTATCCAAACTGTTCACCGGATCATCTTTATCAATCTTCTCTGGCTTAAAAGTCAATTTATACCATTGACCATTATAATACATGCCCACCTCGCCTTTTTTCTGAGGTCTATAGGGAGTCTCACCTATCTCTTCCACCGTAAAAATCTCTTCCAGAAATTGAAATAACTCTTCCGAGGAATGACCATTAAGATCTTTCACTACCCGATTGTAATCCATTATTTTTAATTGGTTGTGGGGAAAGAGGACAGCTAAAAAGTAATTGTATTCCTCTTCGCCAGTATGATGGGGATTAGCGGCTTTCCTTCTCTGAGCTACGATGGTGCCGGAGGCAGAACGATGATGTCCATCAGCCACATATAAACAATCAACCTTGCTGAACTCTTCGATGATTTTCTCGGCCACCTCATCATCTATACCCCAGACGGTATGGCGAACCCCATCGTCGGCCACAAAATCATAGAGTGGTTCTTTAGCTGCTTCTTGGGCGACTAACTTATCGATATTTTCTCTAGCTTTATAAGTCAAAAATACTGGACCGGCATGGGCATTGGTCGCCTCAATATGTTTAACCCGATCTTCCTCTTTTGCTTTCCGGGTCAATTCATGTTTCTTGATTAGATCTTTTTCATATTCCTCTGCCGAAACACAACCCACAATTCCGTATTGTTCTCTTCCTTGCATAACCTGACGATAAATATAAAGCCGAGGTTTATCTTCCTGAATTAATATTCCTTCCTGGATAAATTTCTCCATGTTTTCCCTGGCTTTTTGATAAACTTCAGGAGCATATAAGTCAGTGCCAGGCGGCAGGTCAATTTCCGGTTTTATTACATGAAGAAAAGAATATGGATTTCCTTGAGCCATCTCACGAGCTTCTTCACTACTTAAGACATCATAAGGAGGAGAGGCCACCTGCTTTTCTAATCCTTTTTTTGGTCGGAGCGCTTTAAATTTTCTCAACATAACCATTTTCAACTCCTTTTAAAATTTTTAAATATTGAAAAAATATTTTAACCAAAATAAGACCTAAAAAGAAAGTCGAACTTATTTTCTTACCTAAAAATCAGCGGCAACTTATAAAGTTGGGACCAATATTTATTTTCTAAACCAAGCCTATCTTCATTTCGTGATTCGAAAATTAATCTAGCAGATTTCTCACCTGATGATTGATGGCGGCAATTTTATCTATAAATACCTTAACCTGGTTCCGATCATAAGTAAGTAATCCATTCACCTCAATCTCAACATCGCTAGTTTGAGTGTAAACCGCCGCCGATAAACCCTGGTCAACGCAAACCATAAGTTTCTTTATCAACTCCACGTAGGCTTGAGTCAGGTCCGTAAAGCTAGTTAAGTTTCTGTACCCCCAACTTTTTTCCTTTTGCCAAATATGATGAGGCACAGCTAAACCTAATCCGCCGAATTCCCCCAGAACCACAGCTCTCGTCTCCTCTAAAGAAGGCATGGCTGGACCGGGATAAGCGTGGATATCCTTCAAGTCACCCACGCCTCTATCAACCCAACCACTGGCACTATCTACCAGACGAGTGGGGTCGAGCTTTTTCACCCATTCGCTTAACTTCTCCGTTTCAAATTGTCCCCAACCTTCATTAAAAATAACCCAGACAATGACCGAAGGATGGTTAAAAAGATTTTCAATCATCCGCCTCAATTCCAACCGGAACTGTGCAGCTGACTCAGCAGTCCGTTGGCCATCAGGCTCATTAACCTTTATGAACTTATCCCCGCTGGGCATATCCTGCCAAACTAACAGGCCTAACCGGTCACACCAATAATAAAAGCGCCGAGGTTCTACCTTGACATGTTTTCGGATTAAATTAAATCCTAACTTTTTGAGGACATTAAGATCATAAATCCAGGCTTTCTCTGAGGGAGCGGTATAGAGACCATCGGGCCAAAAACCCTGGTCCAGGGTGCCCAGCTGAAAATAAGGACGATTATTGAGAAATATTCTGACCCGGCCTTGTGGGTCTCGACCCAACGAAATTTTCCTCAAGCCAAAATAACTTTTAACTTTATCTAAAAGTTGGTCTCCTTTGATAACTTCAATCTCCAAATCATAAAGATAGGGGTCTTCAGGGCTCCACAAATGAGGTTTGACCACCGGCAAAATTAATTCTTCCTCTGGCGAGACTATCTTTTCCGCTATTACCTTGTCCTTTTCTAGAACCTTAGCTTTTAGGTTAAGATCCGCTTGAGGGGAAGCGAGATTTACCTTAACTTGGACCATTTCATTGTCTATATCAGGGAAAATCCGCACCTGCTCAATGTGTGTCTCTTCGACTGGCTCCATCCAGACTGTTCCCCATAACCCCGTAACGGCAGTATACCAGATTCCATGAGGTTCCAGCACTTGCTTGCCTCGGGGTTGATAACCCTTGTCTGTAGGATCCCAGACGGCTACTACCAGTTCTTGATCTCCCTGGCCCTTCAAAGCTGAGGAAATATCAAATTTAAAAGGGTCATATCCTCCTCGATGGGTGCCTATCCGTTGACCGTTAACCCAAACAGTTGTTTCCCAATCAGAAGCTTCAAAATGGAGATAGATCTTTTTGCCTCTCCAGGCAGAAGGCAGGCTAAAAAACCGGCGGTACCAGACCTTCTCTTTCTCCGTGACTTTCTGGCCCACCCCTGACAGAGAAGCCTCCACAGGAAAAGGTACTAAAATCTGCCTTTGATACTCCTGGGGAGGGCCTTCATTCACAGGCAATATCGCGAAATCCCACAGTCCATTAAGATCCAGCCAATCTTTTCTTCTTAACTGAGGCCGAGGATAGACTTTCCAGACATTCTGAGGAGAGACTTTCTTTCCCCAATGAGTAGTTAAGGGTGAGCTAGCTGGTTTCCAAGAAGTGACCTCTGGGGAAGTCTGGCAAGCCACTAGCCAGCCAATTATCCCCATAACAATTAACCACTCTCTCCAATTAAAAAACTTTTCTTTCATTTTTATCCCCTTTCTTCCTTTCTCCAAGATTACTACTTGACAAAACCATGTATACATTTCTATCATCCTCTTTTACGAAAAACAAGTTTTCTCTGGAAACCATCAACTCACAAAATGGAAGAATCTCTTCTTTATCTCCTAGCGGTTAATACTATTACTACCCTAGGAGCTCTCCTTCAGGGCTCGGTTGGCTTCGGCCTGGGATTAATTAGTGTCCCCCTTTTAACTCTAATCAATCCCCGATTCATTCCTGCTCCTCTTCTTCTAGCCGCTTTAATTCTCAACTTGCTTATTTTTAATCGAGAATTACCTCATGCTGAATTTAAAACAGTTGGCTGGGCTGTTTCTGGCCGCTTAGTGGGAGCTGTCATCGGAGGGCTCATCCTTAAAATAATTCCCGGCAATTACTTAAATTTGCTTTTCGGAACAATGGTAATCATGGCTGTCCTACTGACGGCTATTAAACTTAAAATACCACGGAACTCCACTAATATTCTTATTGCGGGCACAGCATCGGGAATAATGGGAACTACTTCTTCTATTGGTGGTGCTCCTTTAGCCATTGTCTTTCAACACGAACAGGGCCCTCGGATTAGAGCCAGTCTCTCAGTAATTTTTATTTTTGGAACCATTCTCTCTTTGGTGAGCCTCTTTTTCATCGGTCGGCTAGGAATAACAGAACTCATTCTAACTTTACAGCTCCTCCCTGGTGTCTTGCTGGGATTTCTCTTATCCAGAAAGACAGCTGATACCCTTGACCGGGGCTTTATTCGTTTGGCTATTCTTATTGTCTCGACCGCCAGTGGTCTTGTAGTTATTTTTAAAACATTTTTTCTGCATCTTTAACAGCTTTTTGAAGTTACTTTTTGGATTTAATTTAATAATTCTTTAAAATAAATTCATGCCTTTTAAATCCTGATTTATTCATAAATTAAAAAATTTGAGCCAAGAACAGCCAAAAATCTTAGCGGGTGATTGGTCCAATCTTTTCTGGTTGTCAAATCTCTCTGATTTTTTTAACATATTATATATCAATACGTTATGAAGGAAAAGATCTTTTTTATGAAGTATCCAGGTAAATAAAAGTTATTACCTCTAAATTCATCTTTTTTGGTGGGGGGTTTAATAAAAAATTCCTCCCCTGAAGTAAGCACTACCTCGCGGACCGGGCTTATTTCTCTGAACAAAGAAAAACAAACAGTCTAATTTTCTCCAAGCTAAGCCATCTCTGCTAAGTCGGCTTCATCTCAATCTCGGCTAGGAACAGCTCAGTATTCCCCTACCCGGTTAAAAAGAAAGATAGACCGGGAAGAAACAGAAAAAATAAAGGCCCTCAACATTAAAGGAGTCTTTCTAAAAAGAGAAACCAAACGTTTTTATCCTTTTAAATAGTTAATATTTGACCCTCCTTTTTTGCTATGCCATTATATAATTCCAAATTTTTGTCGAGGAGAAATTATGATTTTTGGGTTCCTAAAAAGCGCTCATGACGCCCACACTCTTGGTCTTAACCATGTCAGTCAGCTTCTTCAACAGTGTGGTTACCCTACCTTTGTGGCATCTATGGAAGAGGCCCGGGCCGTGGATTATCTAGAGCAAGATTCTTCTTTTGTCCACCTTAAAAATTGGCTCCACAGAAATAAAATCACTCATTTAGGCTTTAGCTATCGTCTTGATCCCCATCAGGGGCTCAATTTATTTGAACGATTGATCTGGCGGCTCAATCAAGATCCCCTTCTTTCTCCCGCTCAAGGAGGACAAATCAAACAACTTTTTTTTGCCGGCTTGCCCCCAACTTGTGAATTGGTCAAACAGAAATTCGGTCAAGACGTTATTACTTTCCAGGGAGACGAGTCTCCTCGCGAAACCTTAACCAAACTGGGTGTGCCTGAAAATATTATTCCTCGTTCCATCAAAGAAGGTTCCCAATATGACGAAATCAGGTTGAGTTTTGGTCAAAAACTAATTCGGGAAGAAAAACACTTAGCCATCAAACCCTTTCCTCATCTGAATTATCCTGATTATGGCCTACGTCATGATCATTTAATAAAACGTCTGAAAGCTGCCTATTTAGTTGGTCGATTACCTCTTTTTCGGGCCCATGTTGGACCATACCATCCAGATCGAGAAAGAGCCTTGTCCTTATTTTCCACTTGGTTAAAGAAGTTATCTCAGTCCAGGTTTTTGGATATTGTCTCGGTTGGTTCTTCGCAATTGAGTCAATCCCACTTTGGGCTTCCCTGGGACAACTTACCTAACGGAGGAGGTGTTCCTTACAACAATGAGTTTGAGTTACGAGCCATTCAAGAAGATGCTCGCCCCATGCTCGTTAGGGCTTACTCAGCCACTAATCGGATACCTCAGGTGGCCCGCATCTTGGAAGAAAACTTAAACATGGCCTGGCATGCCCTTTCTCTATGGTGGTTCAACCAACTGGACGGTCGGGGCCCTCTTTCGCTAAAGGAAGGACTTGCCCAGCATTACGAAACAATTAAATATATTGCCTCCGTAAATAAACCTTTTGAACCCAATACGCCTCATCATTTTGCTTTCCGAGGAAGTGACGACCTGACTTACGTGGCTACAGCCTATTTGGCCGCTAAAACCGCAAAACTCCTTGGCATTAAGTATTTGGTTCTTCAGAATATGCTCAATACACCTCGCTCAACCTGGGGAATCAGGGACTTAATCAAAGGCCGAACCCTCCTTCGTCTCGTTAGATCACTAGCTGAACCTGATTTTAGAATTATCTACCAACCTCGGGCAGGTCTTGACTACTTTTCTCCGGATCTGGATAAAGCCCGGGCTCAACTAGCCGCGGTGACCGCCTTGATGCAAGATATGGAACCAGACAACCCCACCAGCCCTGAAATTATTCATGTTGTCAGTTACTCTGAAGCTCAATTCCTAGCCACTCCTGAAATAATCAATGAAAGCATCCAAATTACCCGGGCGGCGCTCCAATATTACCCAGAATTCAAAGATAAAGAAGGCCTGGTGGAAATCATTCTCAGTCCTAATCTCCAAGAGGAGACCGAGGCCTTTTTCCAGGAAGCTCGTCTCTTTATTCAAGAAATAGAAAAATCAATTCCTGATCTCTATACTCCTGAAGGACTTTTTCAAGCCTTCCGTCAAGGCTATTTTCCTGTACCCTATCTCTGGGGAAAAAGACAAGAATTTCCCTTGGCCGTCAACTGGACGACCCGGTTAATTGATGGTGGAATATTTGTGGTTGATGAAAGAGGAGAAAAAATGACGCTTAAGCAGCGCCTGGAGCGAATAAAAGCTACGAAAATTAGTTGAGTGGCGGTGGAGTTTTATGTTATAAAAATAAATCTTAATCTGAAGATATGGCTAAAACAAGAATAATCAAGCCTAAGAATCATCTATATTTCACTACCCTGCCTTCTCCAAAACTTGCCGTAAGGGAGTAAATCTATGGAGCAATTCTACATCGCTTTAACCCAATGGGTCACTTCAACTGCCGATCATATTTGGTCATATATGCTCTTCGTCCTTTTTGCTGTGGGTGCCTGGATGACAATCAAAACTCGTTTTATCCAATTTTTCCGTCTTAAGGACGGAATGAAACTCATCTTTGCTGGCTTTCTAGGCAAGCAAAAGGGCAAAAAAAGAGAAGGTGACGTTTCCCCCTTTGCCGCTCTTTCCACTGCTTTAGCCGCCACGGTGGGCAATGGCAACATAGGGGGGGTAGCCACGGCTCTTTTTACTGGAGGGCCGGGGGCTATTTTTTGGATGTGGATTTGTGGCTTTGTAGGTATGGCCACTAAGTACTCGGAAGCTCTCTTAGGAGTCAAGTTCCGGGAGAAGTATCCCGACGGCACTATTGCTGGCGGCCCTATGTATTATATTAAAAATGGAATCAAATATAAGAAATTAGCCCGTGTTTTAGCCCCAACCTTTGCCATCTGCGGCGCTTTTGCTGCCCTTTTCGGTACAGGGAACATGATGCAGGCCAATCAAATGGCTTTAGCTTTTAACAGCGAATTTGGTGTCCCCAAAATGATAACCGGAATAATTGTCACCGCCTTAGTGGCCCTGGTTATCATTGGAGGCATCAAAAGAATTGGAGCAGTAGCAGAAAGATTAGTCCCGACTATGGTGATCTTGTATTTTGTCTTCGGGTTTATTGTTATTTTTGCTCATATTACAGAAATACCTCAGGCATTTCTCCTTATTTTTAAACACGCTTTTACTCCCTCAGCAGCTCTAGGGGGCTTTATGGGGGCCACTGTTAAGCAAGCACTTTCTATGGGCTTCCGCCGCGGGTTATTAACTAATGAAGCCGGTCTGGGTAGTGCCCCAATTGCTCATGCCGCTGCCCAAACCCCCTCTCCTGTTCACCAGGGCTTGATTGGCATCGGAGAAGTCTTTATTGATACCATCGTTGTCTGCAGCATAACCGCTCTTATTAATCTTTCGACCGGCATGTGGCAAAGCGGTCTGGATGGAACAGCCATGACCGCTGCTTCCTTTTCCAAAACAATTCCTATTGCCGGGGGGCTGGTGGTAGCTTTATCTTCGTTCCTCTTTGGCTATTCCACTCTCCTCGGCTGGTATTACTATGGTGAGCAATGTATGAAATACCTCTTCGGCATTAAAATTACTTATCCTTACAGAATAATCTATGTAGTTTTAGTCTTCGTCGGCTCTCTGATCTCAATTCAATTAGTGTTCTTCATTGGGGATATTGCCAATGCCTTTATGGCCTTGCCGAATCTAATCGCCTTAACTCTTCTAAGTGGTATCGTCGCTCAAACTACTTCCTCTTTCTTTAAAAAATATCCCCGTCTCGAAGACTTCAAAGACTAATTTAAATTTGTCGCTTCGGGAGGCATAATTATAGTGCCCTCCGTCGGATCTCCATAAACTTTAGCTTCTCCTTTTAAATAAAACATCCCCACAAGCGCGGCTGTAGCTGCGTCTAATTCATGAACTGAACAATCAGAGGAAAGCCCCTCTAAGCCTAATTTTCTTAAACCTTCATAAAGAGCTTTTCGGTTTTTTCTGGCTCGAGGTAAGCCTAAAATATCTTGAGCTCCTCCGGGATAGACTTCTATCACTTTAAAGCCTTGCTTTTCCATTATTGTTTTTAAAGCCACTCCTCGCTTAGTTAACTCCCTCATGGAATTGAAATTTAAAGGGAAAAGTCTAATATTTTTTCGCCGTAAGGCCAGATCACATTCCCGCCAGGCGGGAACTGCTTGAACTCCAGAGTTCTGATAGTCACGGGGATAACTTAAGGGGGCATCAATCGCCACAATATCAGGTTGAAATATCTTAACCAAACGAATTATTTCATTATCGGTATAAAGAACAAAAGTCCTGACCTCCTTCCCCCACCAAAGACATATTCCCGATGGCCGAGAAGATTTTCCGGCCAAATCCAATCCAATGAGACAATAGTGAAAACCCCTCATTTTAAAGCTTAATTTAAAATTAAATTATAGTTAAACTCTATATAATAGAAAAACATGGCTCAGATACTGCGTCCAACATTTTGGTGTCAGACACCGCCAATATGTGCAATATGTATTTGTATTGTGTCGCATAATATTTGGGTGTCTGACACCTTAATTTTGGGTGTCTGACACTTTTACACACCTTTCACCTTTGAGTTCTAGGAAAGCTTTCAGAGATCAAGTTAACAATCATTTTAGTTAATCCCTGCCCCAGGTAAAAAGTGAAGACTTGAGCCCAAGCCTTAAATTAAAACAACATAACTCTTTTAATATCAATACGTTAAATATGACAAAATTTATAAAAAAAAATAAATTTTTTATTTGAAATAATTGCATTTTATGATATAATGATTTAGCCAAAAGAGAAAAGGAGACTTTTTTAGAATAAATTTTCTGTCATATCCTTAAAAATCGTAATCCATAATAAGAAGAAAATTGCAACTATTTTAACTGTTTATTAGTTATAAATAGGCAACTTAAAGGGGAGTAACTAAAATGAGAAGTGCCAAAAGACAATTGTCAACACCGGCGATGATGAAGGAGTTAGATTTAGACTTCTGGAAAACAATCGAGAGTGAGGAAGAGGACGAATCTATCACCTTAAAATCGAATAAAATTATTCCTTCTCAGGAGGATAAAGAATCCCCCATAGATCTCCTCCTCAACTCTGACGAATCTGAGGACACCTTCCAAGTCGAAGGGCTGGAACAAACTTCTGACCCGGTTAAACTTTACCTTAAAGATATGGGACAAATCATGCTGCTTTCCCGGGAAGGGGAACAGGCTTTGGCTCGGCAGATGGAAAGAGGTCGGAAGGAAATCTTTAAAGCCTTATCTAAATGCGAATTTACCCTTGAAATCTTAGCTCAACTGGAACACCAAGTACTCCAATATCCTGAATCAATCCCTCAAATATTCGATCTAAAAGAAGAAAAATTGTCTTCTGAAGCAGCTCTATTCCGGAAGCAGAAAGAAATCTTAGCTACTCTGGCTAAATTAAAAACATTAACTCAACGTCTGCGCCAAAAACCTGACAGCTCTCTCACTAAATTCCAAAAAGGTCGATTACTCATTCAGATCCACCAACTCTTCCATCAGCTGGAACTAAAAGAAGAATGGAAAGAAAAGGCTACTGAAGAAATAATTGAAAGAATAGAAAAAGCTTTGGAGGAATCATCTCCTGTGAGTGCCGTGCTTCGTGACATCCTTCGGGATATCCGTCACGGCCAAAAAGTCTATCGACAAGCTAAAGACGAATTGGTTTCAGCCAACTTGAGGCTAGTGGTTTCCATTGCCAAAAAATATCAGAACAGAGGCTTGAGTCTGTTGGATTTAATTCAGGAAGGCAACATGGGTCTTATTCGGGCAGCCGAGAAATTTGATTATCGCAAAGGCCACAAATTCTCTACTTATGCCACCTGGTGGATCCGCCAGTCGGTCACTCGAGCCCTAGCTGACCAATCACGGACTATCCGGATTCCCGTTCATGTGACCGAAAAGATGCAGAAACTCTTAAAGGTCACTCAAGAATTCATCCAAAAAATCGGTCGAGAACCCACTAATGATGAACTGGCTCGAAAATTGAAACTTCCTGTGAATAAAGTTCGCGAATTAAAAAGACTCACTCAAGAGACTATTTCCCTTGACACTCCGATCGGCAATGACGAAGATAGCTATTTATCCGACTTTATCAAATCCGAAACTATTCCTTCCCCTCCCGACGAAGTAATTCACTCCAGTCTGAAAGCCCAGTTGAAAGAAGCTCTCAAAGATCTGACTGAACGTGAATCCAAGGTCATCCAGATGCGCTTTGGTTTGAAAGACGGTAAGGAACACACCTTGGAAGAAATCGGTCGCGAGCTAAAAGTTACCCGAGAGAGAATTCGCCAGATTGAATCTAAGGCCCTCAAAAAACTTAAGCTCTCGCCTCTCAGCTTTAAACTTCGGTCTTTCACCTAATTCTTGCCGAAGGCACAAATTAATTCTAAGAAAAAAACATCTAAAAAGAACCGAAGACAAACTTAATTCGTCCTTATTCTCTTCAAAGAAAATCCTTCGTGATTTTTACTCCCCCTCTCTAGCTTCAACTCCTGGAGCAAATCGAGTAAGGAATATTTCCAGAAACACTCTCCCTTTCTCACCAAGCCACAAATTTTACTCATAGAGATTGCCTAAATAATTCCTCCCATCCTCTTAACTGGCTCAAAGAGCCAACCAAAGAAGGGCCGCCGCCCGGATAAAATCGCTAGTGGAGGAGGTGGATATTCCCCAAATGAATCCGCCGTAAACCGGCTCGGCGGGCTGCCTCATAACATTTCTCAGCTTGCTTCCGGGAAGTTGGGGGAAGGTCCTTCATTAAAAATTGGGGATGAAAAGCCAATAAACTATAGGGTATCTCCGGATTAATCCGGGCTATAAATTCTGCTAACTTGGCCACTTCTTCCTCCTCTATATACCCGGGAACAAGCAATGTTGAGGCTATCAACAAAGGAGGATCTGGCCGCTGAGAGATAAACTCAGCCAGATGTCTGAAATTTTCCAGAGTCCATTTATTACTCACGCCACATAAAGCTAGATTGAGTTCCTCATGCCAGGCTTTTAGATCTATTTTTATACATCCTCCACTTTCGAGGGCTAAAGCGGCTATTGGCTCAACTAAGCGGGGATGAAAAGAACCATTGGTTTCCCAGCAAATTCTTAGTTTTCTTTCGGCCTTGGCTTGAAGGGCTTTCTGGGAAACCTCAAGAGTAAATGTCAACTGAGAGGCAGGGTCTCCTCCGAAATAGCAAAGACAAGCAGTTTGTCGATCGATCATTCCCAACAGAGAAGAAGCCGTCTTCGCCCGGGTAAAATCTAAACTTTGGCGATAAGACCAATTTTGGCAATAAAGACAGTCAAAAGTACAACTGTGAAAAAAGACAGCTAAATTAGTATAACCGAATTCAGCTCCTGGACTATAAGAAAATCGAGGATAACCAGCTGGGCTTCCTCCGGGACAAACCCAATCAGCCACACAATTAGTCGGCAGTGGATCATGATAAGCGGAAAAAAAGCCGATTTTATTGAAATTCAAAGCCCAGCGTCCTTGGTGATTACGGCGAACCCCACAATACCCCACCTGCCCCTCCCCCACCTGACACTGATTAATACACAAATTACAGGGCAATCCATTGGGATCGCGGGGAGGCTGAGGCGGGAGATGAAACATTTCCCTGGCGCGGGCATGGGCCTGCCAAATTAAACTCCGGGCAGAAGACCATTCCTCTAAGATACATCGCCGACACACCCCAAGAAAAGAAGAAATCATGATTGACTCTTGATGGCAAATTTGACAACGAGCCATTGATCTCAACTATTTGTGCTTAATTTTTCGGGCAAGTTCCTTCTTAAAATCGGGATGGACATTCAGACCCATTTTTTCCGCTTCCAGTAGATATAACCAAGCCTGCTTAAATTGTCCTTGTTGATAAGAGATATAGGCCAAATTATTGAGGGCGATCGCCTGATAATGTCCCAATTTGACCAATTCTAGATAATACTTTCCGGCCAACTTAAACTTTTCTTGTGTTAGATAAAGATTAGCCAAATTTAAGATCGCCTCAGCTTGGTGAGGATTGATTTGGAGAACTTTCTTCCATGCCTGTTCGGCCTTTTTCTCATTTCCCTGCTTCAGATAAATGGTCCCGAGTAAAATAAATACTTCTATTTGGCGAGGAGCCACCTTCTGGGCTTGGCGAGCAAAGAGCTGGGCCTGGTTTAACTCTCCTTGGGCCAAATAGGCTGTTCCCAAATTGACGAGAGCTATAGGGTAATCGGGTTTAACCTCAAGAGCTCTTTGGGAAAGTTCAATAGCCTTATTTATCTTACCCACTTTTAAGTAGGCTGCACCTAGGGAAGCTAAATAGCGGTAATCCCGAGGGGCTAACTGAAGAGCCCTGGCTAAGTCTTGAATAGCCTGAGAAAAATTATTACTGAGTAAATAGGCCCGGCCACGATTATACCAAGCTTCTTTATAGGAAGGATCTAACTTGAGGGATTGGGTGTAATTTTTCAAGGCTAATTCAAGCTTGCCTTGACGGAGATATATTGTCCCGCGGGTTGAATAAGCCTCAGGAAGATTAGGGTTAAGTTGAAGAGCTTTCGCACAATGATGGAGGGCCTGATCTAAATCTCCGAGAAAAAGATAAGCCGCGCCTAAAGTAGATTGGGCCCGAGACAGCTCCGGACAAAGCTCCAGCGCCTTTCGGCTATAAATAACCGCCTGCTGGGGGCGGTTTTGTTTTAGATAAACGAATCCTAAATTAGCATAAGCTTTAGCGTAGCGCGGATCTAATTGAATGGCCTGCTGATATTCAGCCTGAGCCTTTTCCGGAGAACCTAAATGCCAATAAGCCAGTCCGAGATTGTAATGGAGCTCGGGCAGATCCGGTTGAAGTACAAGAGCTCTTTTATACTCCTCCACAGCTCTCTTTACCTGATTAGTCCGACGGAGGGCGATCCCTTTTAGGTTATGAGCCTCAGGCAATCTTGGATCAATGGCCAAAGCTTCCTCACACTCCTGGATAACTCTCTGGTAATCTTCTTTCTCCAGAGCCAGAATAGCAATCATGATATTAAGATCTGTTTCTTTTTTCTTTTCGCTTTTGCGTTGGGAGTATAACTGGATTGCTTCGTCTATTTTCTCTCGGGGCAAAGGGAAATAAGGCGGTAAAAATACTCTATCTCTATTCAACATAATGAGCTTAGAAGAAAAGGCATCAAAATGTTCTCCTGGATGGCTGTGATTCATAATTGATCCTGGTTCCACCAAATCCACTGCACCAAAAAGATGAGCCAACTCATGAGCTAAAGTTAAAATCATCAAACTCTCAGCTGGAATTCTCCGAACAATCACATAATTGCGCAGATAATTGGCTCCTCCCAGAAGATTAAAACTTCCTCTTCTCTGACCAGTAAAACCAACCACAATATCATAGCCCAAATTGGAGACCTTTTTCCTTAGGTCATTTAATAACTCAAAAACAGTTTGACACCGGTCATCAGAAGCCCAAAAAGAATAAGCTTCAATTTGAAAAACTAAACCGAATTTGTCTCTATAGAGATCATTTACTCCGGCTATTACTCTTTTGACTATGGGGCGCCAATCCTGAACCTCTCGAAATTCTCCATCAACAACAATTTTTAATTTAATTTCTCTTTCGGCAACTTGAGGAAAAACAGAGATAACCTGGACCCAGAAAAAAAGAATCAAAGTCCCCCTAAAAAGTCTTTTCCTGGCGAGTCCCCTCACTAGTCAAATCCTTTAATAATTATACCAAATATAAAGTTGGAAAAAAGATTACGACCAAAATTAGAAGCTTACCCTAGAGAAGTCATTATTTCTTTCCTTCCTCATTCAAGAGAAGACTCTAAGCCAATATGATCAATCTAATCTGATCATCTCCTTTCCCTTCAGACCAGCCTGCCTTAGAGGAAAAAAGGCGCTTTTTTATGAAAGTAAATAGAAATTCTTCTACCCTATTTAAGTTCTTATTAAATTATAGGAGAAATACGAGAAGAAGAATTCTTAAATAAAACGCCATTCATTCAGGAAGGAGGACAAGGGAGGATGAGTTTGGGCGTCTCATCCTCCCTCTTGAAGGAGAAAGAAGGACGAGGATTTGATGATAGAAAGGGGGTTTGCAATTGGGGGTTTTGGGATTGCCCTTCTTTCTGTTGATATGGAAAACGCATAAGAATGCGGGGAAGAAGGAGGGAAGGGAGGGGTTTTATGATGGAAACTTTTTTTATCTTCAAATCCTTCATCGATCTCGTCCTATCTCTCTGACATAAACTGCAAATTTTGTGCCAATTTTTTTAACCAGTTTTTTCGACGTTTTTCCCTGAAAAACCAATTCTGCAAGAAATAGCTATGTCAATTTTTTTTACACTCAGAACAAAATTTTTCTTTACAAAGACAAAGCTCGAGTTTCAGGAGGAATTAGAATATAATTAATCGAACGAGTTAAAGCTTCCAGATCGAGAGGCTTGACAAAGAAATAACCTATTTTCAACTTCTCCAGTTCTTCCAGCTTAATCAGATCGGGGTAGGCAGAAATTAAGACTACCGGCGCTTCATTATGAGCCTTCCTAAATTCAGCCACCATCTCCAACCCAGTCATATCAGGCAATTTAACATCAGTAATAATCAAATCTATAGCCGAACGCCGGAAGCGTTGAAGAGCTTCCCGCGCATTTTTTGCTAAATAAACTTTAAAATTTTTATGTAAAAGCAGGAAAAATGTTTTGCGGATGGTCTCATCATCATCAACTACAATAATCTTTTTTGTCGCCATAATTACCTCCTTGGTCTTAATTGCCTTTTTTCAACCTGTTTCTATGCATATTTCATGCCAACTAAAATAATATTTTTCCTCTGAAACAACTTCAGCTAAATTTAAAGAGGGTAAAAGAGTGGCGCCTTACTGTAAAAAAATCTTACATTCAGGCAGATTTAAACTCGAGCCCGTACTTCTTTATCTTATTATCCAAAGTCGGCCGACTGATACGCAAAATCTGACTGGCTTTTAATTTATTCCCCTTGGTTTTTTCTAGAACATATTTAATATAACGCTTTTCAACCTCTTCCAGAGGTAACAACTCAGTGGTTAAAGGAACAGGCTCACGTCTCTCCAAGGGCAAATTCTCTTCGAGAATGACATCCCCTTTAGCCAGGATCACCGCCCGGGTTAGAGCATTCTCCAGCTCGCGAACATTACCCTTCCAAGGAAAATCCATTATTTTTTTCATCACGTGAGGAGGAACTTTCTTAACATTTTTTTTCAACTCTCGGTTAATCTTTTCTAAAAGATAGGCCACCAGATCAGGTATATCTTCCCGTCTTTCCCTTAAAGGAGGAAGTTTTATTTCCACAACTTTTAAGCGATAATATAAATCTTCTCTAAACTTACCTTCTTTAACTAATTTCTCCAGATTTTTATTGGTGGCCGCAATTATTCTAGCTTCGGTCTTGAGAACCTTTTCTCCACCCACCTTCATGAAATCTCTAGTTTCGATTACCCGCAACAGCTTTGATTGTAAATTAGGAGAAATATCACCTATTTCATCTAGAAAAAGTGTCCCCTTACCCGCTATCTCAAATTTACCCTTCGTCTCAGTAACCGCATCGGTAAAAGCACCTTTAACATGGCCAAAAAGCTCACTTTCGAGAAGAGTGTCGGAAATAGCCGAACAGTTGATGACAATAAAAGGCTCATGGCTAAAAGGACTGTTATAATGGATAGCTTTGGCCACTAATTCCTTACCGGTACCACTTTCCCCCTGAATTAAAACGTTGGTTCTGGTAGTGGCCACCGAACCTATTAGCTTGAAAACTTCTCTCATTTGGGGAGACCGGCCAATTATATTATCAATAGTATATTCTTTCTGTTTTTCGGCGACTAAATAAGAAAGTTTCTCTTCCAAACTTTTCACCTGAATGGCTTTCTCCACGGTGAGATCAAGCTCAATAAAATCTAGTGGTTTGACTAAATATTCAAAGGCCCCTGATTTAATGGCTTCTACTGTAGAACGCATATCATCATAAGCTGTCATAATCACTACGGTGGCCTCAGAATTGATGCTTTTTATCCGCCGGAGAATATCTAAGCCATCCGTATCCGGTAACCGGATATCCAATATGACCAATTCAGGATTAATCTCTTCAAAGAGTTCTATGCCCATTTCTCCTGATTCGGCCAAACAAACCTCATATCCCCGCCTCCGGAAATGAGTGGAAAGTGTTTTTCTGATTAAGGGGTCATCGTCAATAATAAGAATATTTTTCATCCTTCTTCTCCTATAGGCAACAATATTTCAAAACAAGCCCCTTCCCCTTTTTTAGAACGAACTTTTATCATTCCTCCATGCTGCTCAATTATTTTTCGGGCATTGGCCAAGCCTAATCCAAACCCAAAAGGCTTGGTCGTAAAAAATGGCTCAAAAATCGTTTCCAAATATTCTTCATCAATTCCACAGCCATTATCAGAAATTTTAACTTTTATCATCGGGGGTTTTCGAGAACCATCTTTCGACATGACTACCTCTATCCGGCCTCCCTCCTCAACAGCCTCAATCGCATTACGAAGAATATTAAGAAAAACCTGACGAATTTTATCAGCATCGACCTTGACCAAAGGTAACTCTGGGGCAATTTTCTTCTCCAGCTGGATTCTCTTTTTGGTGACTGAATTTCCCAGAAGCTTTAAGGATTCTTCAAATATTTGTTCTAAAGAAAATTTCTCCAAATTCAATTCTGTGACCCGAGCAAAATTAAGTAATTCTTTAATAAATTTCTCAATCTGTCTGATACCTTCTTCAGAAAGAGCCAGATGCTCTCTCTCAAACTCATCCAAATGGGGACTTTCTGAAATTTTCTGGATATTTAATTTAACTGAAGTAAGAGGATTTCTAATTTCATGAGCGATACTAGCCGACATTCGACCGATTGAAGCTAATTTTTCTGCTTGAATAAGTTTTTTCTGGGCTATCTCCATCTTTTTTCTAGCTTCTAGAAGTTGGGCTGTCATTTTATTAAAACTCTGGGCCAACTCACCAATCTCATCATGCGAGTCAAGATGAATCTTTTGGGAAAAATCCCCCTGAGAAATACGTATGGTGGCTTCCACCAGCTTCTTTATGGGTTGAGTAATTCGCCGGGCCAGCAAAGTAGCCCCCACCACGCCCACTAGAAAGCCCGAAGCACCAATAAGCAACAGGACTAATCGGGTCTTACGGATTTCCGCCTGCATATCCTTCAAAGAAAGGCCGATTTTAACCGACCCCCATTTTTGGCTTGTCCCCTCCACAAAAATTGGAACTTCAATTTCTAAAATCTCAAATGGCTCAATATTAGTTTTAGGCTGAAAAACATGCCGATCAAAATGAAAATCACCTGGTTGAACATCATCGGAAAGATTTGTCTTTTGGAAAATGGAAAAATATTTTTTTATATTCGCATTAGCCGCAAAGGGCTCTTTGTTGCGGTCATAAAAAATTACATAGACCAGTTTTTGATCAACCCTCTTATTCAGGTTATTTTCAACACCTTCTTTATCCCAGAAAAGAAAAGGCTCCAAATTCTCCTGAATAATATTCTCGGCAATAAGAACTCCTTTTTTCTTCTGTTCCTCAAAAATTGTCTGAACTTCTCTCTTTTCAATTACTAACAGAATCATGCCCACTAAACTCGTCAACAGAAAAACCACTGAAAGTATAAATCTTGTTCTTATCGACATTTCTTACTCTTTATCCAACCATATTTTTCTCGTATTAAGATAATAAAAACCCAGCACAGGGATTTCTACCCCCCGAACGTAAGGTTGCATAGCGACTCTGTTTTGCTGATTATAAAGGGGAACCGCTGGCATATCCTCTTGCAAAATGTTCTCAATCTGATGAAATATTTTTATCCTCTTCGACCAACTCCTTTGAACACTGGCTTTTTTCAAAAGATCATCTATCTGACGATTTGAATAATGGATAAGATTAAAATAAGAATTGGACTGGAAAAGAGGGTGGATTATAGTCTCCGGATCAGGAATAGTCATTAATTCTTGGAGAAGAACTAAATATGGTCTCTTGGAAATTTTAATTTCTTCCAGATTTCGATAATACTTGAGGTTTATTTTTAATCCCAGAGGATTAAGTTGGTGGCGAAGGGTCCGAAAAAATTTAATTTTGAATTCAGAACGGGGCCAAGGGAGAAAGAGATCAACGGTTACTTCCATAGTTTCTATGCCCTCCTCTCTTAATAAAGAAAAGCCCTTCTCTAAATTTGTCGAGACCTCCTGAGTTTGAGGAAAGAAACCTGGCAGGCGGGGCGGGATAAATTGAAAAGAAGGCTCTCTTAAATACCGAGCTTCCTCCAGCTCTTTAACTAGGTCTTGTCGGTCGATGGCTAGACTGATGGCCTGGCGAACTTTTTTCTGGTTAAAAGGAGGTAAATGACAACTCATTCCCAGGAAAAAAACATTGACTGAGCCATCTACAAATATTTGAAAATGATTATTAAGTAACTTCTCAGAAAGAACCGGAATAGAATCTATCTCCTGATTGACAAATTGATCCAGACTAAAAAAAGGACAGAACTCAATCATATTGATATAGGGAGGTTTCAGAAAATAATGATCATTTCTTTTCAACCGAACACCCACAATATCCAGGCGAGCATTTCTAATCCAAGAATCAAAGACAAAAGGGCCGGTTCCAATTGGTCGGTAAAAAAACTTTTTACCCTGTTTGAGCATCAAGTCTCGAGGGAGTATTTTGCAAAAGGGCATGCTCAAAAGATATAAAGCTGAGACATAAGGATGGGTCCATTCAATTTGGAAGATATGTTTACCTAAGACTCTAAATCCCCTAACTTCAGTATCTCGACCAACGCGAAAATCTACCCCCCCAACAACTCGATTTAAAAAATGCTGATAGTAAGGAGAACGTGCTTTGGGATCAAGCAACCTCTCAAATGAATATTTTACGTCTGAGGCCAGGCACTCCTGACCATTATGAAACTTTACCCCCCGCCGAAGATAAAATGTATAAATTCGACCATCGTGAGAAATAGTCCAGTACTCGGCTAAACCTGGGACTACATTTAACTTTTTATCCAGTTTAACCAATCCATCAAAAATCTGTTCAGAAATAAAAATGTAAGCTCCTGGTTGAGCAGGATCGAGTTGTTGGCGAAACTCGTCCGAAAAAGATTTTAATCTAAAAACTCCCCCCGTCCGAGGTTCCTTGCCACTAACTTTTCCAGAAATGGCCAAAAATAAAAAATATACTACCCAGATTACCCAAACACTTGAGACAAATCGAAAGACTCTCTGTCTGTTATTCACAAATCTTCAGGCCGCCAAGAAACGTTTAGGATAGAACTAATTATACGCATCTGTCGGCTATTCCACAACTCCCCGGTTCTTTCGCCACCATTTTTGTGGCCGCAATCGGGGGTCAGGTCCTCAACTCTCACCTTAGAGAAAAACAAATTATAGGAGAGAAGGTTAACAAATATTTAAGTTAACTCTCCATCAAAAGTGAAAATTAAAGACCCGACCCCACTCTTTGATCCTTTTTAAGAACCCTGGGCCTGAAGACGCTGGGCCACTTTCTCTACTTCACGGAAAACTCGCAGGAGGTTTCCTCCCCATATTTTAGCAATCTCTTCTTCAGAATAGCCCCGTCGGAGCAACTCCACCGTAATATTGGGCAACTCGGTGACATCATTACAGCCCTCTACTCCACCTCCTCCATCAAAATCGGTTCCCACACCCACATAATCTACACCTACTAATTTAACCACATAATCTATGTGATCTACTACATCCTTAACTGTGGCCCGCGGCGAAGGATATTTCTCACGGATTTTCCGAAATTCCTCTCGTAATTTCTCTCTGGTAGCCTCATCTTTAATTTCATTCCACTGACCATACTTTTTCCTTAACTCAGCCAAAGCCTTCTCCCGTTCCGGATTGGGAGGAACTTCCTTGATAAAACTGGAAACCAAGCAAATCTGAATCACTCCTCCTTTAGCCGCAATGCCTTTGATTAACTCGTCCGAAAGATTGCGAGGATGATTACACAAAGCTCTGACGCTCGAGTGAGAAGCAATTACTGGTGCCTGGCTAATGGCTAAAACATCTCTTATGGTTTGATCAGAGGTATGGGAAACATCCACCATAATCCCCAACCGATTACATTCAGCCACAACTTGACGACCAAAGTCACTGAGGCCTCTATCTTCTGGATTTTTACGATCCGTCGAGGAATCACAAATATCATTATCAGCCGAGTGACAAAGAGTTATATATCTTATTCCCTGCTGATAATATTTTTCGACCAGAGATAAATCACGACCAATAGGATAGCCATTTTCCATGCCAATAAAAGCGACCAGTTTGCCCTGGTCAACCAATTTTAAGGCTTCTGCTGGAGAAGTGGCGATCCCGATGATTTCGGGATAACGTTCCCCCATCTGATGAATGGCCTGTAAAAGCTGAGCAGCTCTTTTTCGAGCCCGGGCATATCCCTCTTCATTCAGTGGACCTTGAGCTGTATAAACAGCAAAAAACTCAGCTTTCAATCCCCCTTCCCTCATCCGGGGTAAATCAATCTGACCACTGCCTCGCTGTCCAGGTTCATGTCGTTGGCCAATATCCCAATCGGAACGGACCATGTTCCCCGGAGTGTCACAATGAGTATCAACTGTAAAAATTCTCTGGTGTATTTCTCTGGCCTGCTTAAGTAAAGCTTCATCAGCCATCTCGGGTTTCTTTTCACAAGAAAAAAGTAGCCAGATAATTAGACCACTAAAAAGCACTAACCAATACTTTTGACTTTTTAACCACACTTTCGCCTCCTTCTTTAAATTCCCCTGACAAACCCCCTGCTTTTAAAAAAGGCCATCCATTTTAAACTCAGAACTGTCTAACCAATAACCTGACTTGGTCAGAGAATCACGCTGAGCCTGAAGTAAATCGTAGTGAAATTTCTCTTCCTCGACGATCTTAGTGAAGATCTCGCGAGCTTTAGGATCAAGGCTCTGTCGGGCTGCTTCTTCAAATAACTGGATGGCTCTCTGTTCCAACTCTATCCCAATACTCAGGGCTTCCACCTCTTGCTTTCCCTTAGTCTGAGATATTCTTTCCTTTAATTTCTTCACGAGGGGTAATTCTTCTCCTTTTTCCTGGTATTGAATTTGAGAACGCCAGTCCTCGTTTCCCAAGACTTCGGAAAACAGCTGGCTGAAGATCTCCATATGTTTGACTTCCTCGTCAGCCAGCCACTTAAACATTTTTTTCCCTTTCTCATGAGAAGTAGCTTCAGCCGCCGCCAAAAAGAACTGCCGTCCTTCAATTTCCAGTTGAAGAGCTCCTTCAATGGCTTTTTTGATTTCTGGGGTTACTTTAATCATTTATGTCTCCTTTAAAAATGTACCAATTATTTATTTTAACTTTAATTTTTCTCTTTAGCAGAGAAAAAAAGAAAACTCAACTATCTTTTTTTGGCCTCTAGGACAGGGCTTTTCTAAAAAATAGTCTATATCTATTTTTTTACCTCTCGAACAATCTTTTCACCCAGATGGGCATAATGCTGTGAGCGGCCATTATCTCCTAAGCGATTATAAAGATCCGCCAGTAAAAAATAACCTAATGGAAGATTTTTCTTTTCTGGTTTCAAATCAAGGCCTTTCTTGACTAATTCAATGGCCTCTTCATATCGTTCTCCTCGGTTAAGGTAGATACGTGCTAGGTAAAAATAACTCAAGGGAAACCGGGGATTACTCTCAATGGTTTGTTTCAAATATTTTTCTTCCTCGCGGTCATTCTTTAGAAGCCGATAGAGTCGAGCTAGATTAAAACTAGCCCGGAAATTGTGAGGAATATTCTCTAATTCAAGTTTATATTCCTCTATGGCCCTGGCCAACTCCCCCTTCTTCTCATAAAGCTGCGCTAAATTATAATGGAGATTCCGCAAACGAGAATTTAAGCGAGCGGCTTGGCGAAGAGATTCTTCGGCTTGATTTAATTTATCTTGAATAACATAGATACCGCCCAAGGCTGTATAAGCTGAAGCTGAAGAAGGATTCAAACGGAGACATTCTCGATAAGCCTGCTCGGCTTCCGTGTATTTTTTTAGAGCAAATTCAATATTACCTAATATTAAATAAACCTGAGAGTCAGGGGGAATAGTCTTGAGTTTGTTCTTTAAAAATTCTTCTCCCTGTTCAAATTCCCCTTTCATGATATAGCAATTAGCTATGTTAATAATAGTAAAAGCATCCCGAGGATTCTTATCTAGGACAATAAAAAATTGTTCTAAAGCCCGGTCAAAATCCTGATGCTTAAAATAGAGATTTCCCAAGGTAAAATAAGCATCAATTACTTCTGGATCATCCCGAATTATTTCTTTAATTAACCTGACTGCCCGGTCAAAATTCCCCTTTAACCCTGTTTCTCGTGCCTCAGAAAGCTGATTAAAAATGTGAATCTTATCTTTTGGGTCCCCCAGTTTTTTTTCCTGCAAATCTTGTTGGCGAGTGAAAGTTCCAATATACCCCAAAGCGGTCAACTTCTGACGAGTTTCTTCGTCTATATGAGTATAATCAATTTCATAAGCTCCCTGACTGGTCTTGGCCACAAATTCTTCTAGTTGAGCCAATAATTTTCTGCCTAATTGGGGAAGAGAATCGATTAGATTATTACTTTCTTCCGGGTCTTCTATCAAATCATAGAGCTCCAACCGGGGGGCCATAATCAATTTATATCTCTGATTCTGCCAGCCTTTTAATTCACTCCATCCATAATGAAATCGAGGATAATAAGTTTCTGAATAAGCCCAACCTGGCTCCTTTCTCTCTTGGGTGAAAATAGAAATCAAACTCTGACCCTGAACTTCCCGAGGTTGAGGTAAACGGGCCAATTCAAGCACGGTGGGCATAATGTCTACTAGATTGACCACCGAACTTCGTTTCAATCCCTGCAGTTCTTTTTCCGGAAGAACAAAAATAAGGGGTACATGAACTCCTTCTTGGTAGATGAAAAAACCATGGGTTTTCTCTTGGTGTTCTCCTAAACTTTCTCCGTGATCAGAAGCAAAGACAAGAATAGTCTTTTCCGTTAAGCCGTTCTTTTCCAAAAAAGACCACAAGCGAGCCAACTGGAAGTCGGTAAAAGCAATCTCTCCTAAATAAGGATGATTCGGGTATTCTTCTTTAAAAGGAGAAGGTGGGTCATAAGGAGTATGGGGGTCATAGAGATGAATCCAAGTAAAAAATTGTTGGTTTTGATGGTCCTTTAACCAGGCCAGAGCTTCATCGATAACTTCATCTCCCCGCCGTTGAACATTGCCTAGAGAAATTGTTTTATATTTGCTTAAATCAAATTTGTCATAATAAACATCAAACCCTTGATTAAGCCCCCATTTAGAATCCAAAACATAAGCAGCCACAAAAGCCGACGTCTGATAGCCAGCATCTTTAAAAACTTCAGCTAAAGTGGTTAACTCCTGGGGCACCAAAAAACCGCCATTATCCCTTACCCCATGAAAAGTAGGATAAGTACCAGTAAGAATAGAAGTATGGGAAGGCAAAGTTAAAGGAGTTTGAGAAATACACTTCTCAAATTTAATGCCATGCTGAGCAAAATTATCAATGGTAGGCGTTTTAACTCGAGGAAAACCGTAACAGCCGATCCGATCAGCCCGAAGAGTATCCACTGTAATCAAAATAAAATTGAAGGGCCCTTTTTTCTGGAGCTTTTTTACTGGATTCGAGGGTCCCCAAACGACAAAATAAAGAATAACCCCAGTTAACAGGAAGATTATAATAGAAATAATTAACCAATATTTTTTAGAAATCTGCATTCCTTAGAAAATTTTAACATATTTGTCTGTTTTAGAATAGAGAAAGCAAACAACCTTAAGCATTCTTGTGGCTGCGTGATTCGCCACCTCCTGGGGTACTTTGGATCACATCTTCATATTTTCGGTACTGGGTCCAACATTTCAGGGTCAACATTTTAGTGTCAGACACCTACCATTTTGACACCCTACCTTTTTTGATGTCGCCTAATTTCTAGGTGTCTGACACCCTAGCCTGTCCCCTACCCTGTCCTCGGTTTTTCATCTTTCACTTTTGATATAATTAAATTTGATGATTAGTCATTTGGTTTTAAGTAAATTTCCCTGCCTTTAAACTAAAAAACTTTAAAATAAAAAATGAAGATCTAACCTTGCTTCACCCCTCTAGGCAAAAGCAAAAGGTAAAGACCTGCTGCCTCTCTCTAAAGAGGCTTAATCGAAAAATTTACTCCCCTTTGGGGCTTCGCTCTAGCCAAAACGACATTCATCAGGATAAAAGGAGAAAAAGAAAAAAAGGCGATTGGGGACAACCCCAACCGCCTCTTTGTGTGTCTTTTGTCACTAGAACATTAACCGGATACCCACTCGAGCTTGTCGTGGTCGGACTATTCCATAAAGTTCATGGCCATCAGTGGATGGATATTCACCGGGCAGCCAGTCATAACCCAATCTGGTTCCCCAAGAAGTTATGGTATCCACATTGAACACATTGAAGACATCAACCATGAGTCCTAGCCGGTACTTTTCAGCAAAAGTGAACGTTTTCTCCAGGCGTAAATCAAGTATCTTCTGCACTGGGTAGTGATTGGAGCCGCGTGGCTCAACAAAGACAGTCACTCGACCGTGGGCTAGACGAGTCCGGTAACGCTTTGTCCAGGCATTGCCGGTGATGGCTCGGAAATAAGCGTTGAAGTGGATACCTAAGGGTAGGACATAGGTCGCCTGAATCTTCAGCATGTGTGTGGGGTCATTGGTGGAATGGCCATCAGCATTGATCCAGAAATTGGGCGAGGAAGTATCTCCACCCCAACCAATATCATCAGCAAAGCCATTGTCAATCGTTCCTGTAGCTTGAGAATAGATATAAGAAGCTAACAGCTGCCAGCCATTGGAGAAGCGCTTGTTAAACAGAAATTCAAGGCCCCAATACTTACGATAGGGATTGACATCCACAAAAGGAATATAAGATTCACCTTTCTCCAAGTTCTTGATGATATATTGGTGTTCTCCTGGATTTGTCTGCTCATACATAGTGATTGTCTTCTGGCTGCCATCAACATCTGTATAGGTTACATCCACCGGGCGCCATTCAGCTTTGGTATCCACCACACCCCAGATGTTCTTCCAATTTCGCAAGATAAAACTGACAGCAAAGGACGTGTCTGCAAATAACTCTCGTTCAATACTGGCCGTAAATTGTTCCATATAAGGATGACGAATATCTTCATCAAGGGTATACAACTGTTCATGCTTGATCCGGAACCATTCTACCCATTGCTGGGAATAAGGATCATAATACCAACCAACATAGTCACTATAAGCATCGGCGGGATTGAGACGGTCATGATAACTGGCCAGCATGGCCTCAGTAAATTGACCATAATGAGCTTTAAAAACAGTGCTCTTATCTCCAAAAAGATCAAAGGTGAGACCAAGACGGGGAGCAATCCGGAAATTGGAATAAACCGAACCACTGACACCTTTGACAAAACCCCAGACATGGGTCAGCCGGACACCCAGACTGAGATTCAGTCTATCAGAAACAGCCCAAGTATCCTGAGCAAATTCTTCCAGCCGGGTATAACTGGTGTTGGTGTCGTAACCCTCATACTGGTAAGCCAGATAAGGACCTGTGTAACCGTAACCTACATAATCGACGTAGTACCAGGCGTTAGGACCGGTATAGCCAAAGCGGTTACGGACTTTACCGTGTTCAAATTCAACACCAAACTTGAAGTCATGGTCACCCTGAATGAAATCTTCAGCGTAATGAGTCAAGCTGGCATTGGCCTGATATCTATCACGGTCGGCGTAGAAGAAATAACCCGAACTATAATAGCGCATATTGTCATTTAAACTAAAGTGGGCGCTGATATCTTTACCCGTTTCTGGATCGAGATAATAATACCCATGGAAAAAGGCAGCTTTAATGTCGAAGAAGGTTCTCTCACTCAGAATATGAGTTAGGGTAAAATTGCCAACGATATCGGGAGATTCCTGCGTAACTGTAGCTTCAGGAGAAACCGTAGCACTACCCCCTCTGTTAATTCCATTATATACATCGTATTCCAAAAAAGTATTAATATTCGTCCTGGGTGTAACCTGAGAAGTTATTTTAATAAACCCTCGGGGCTGTTTGTAATCAACGGCTTCGGGAAAACCGGTGGGATAGCGCATCGAACGATAATACTGGGCGCCGATAAAAAACCAAACTCTGTCTTTGACAATCGGACCACCTAAATGGGCGCCGAAATCAGCTAATTTCTGGAGAGGGGAAGTTAAATTAGGAAAATCATCCAGGTATTTTGAGTTGTTTTCCGTCTGCCACAATCCTTTGGGCCAGTCATCCTTCTTGCCCTGGAAAATGGTTTCAAAATGGCCAGAAAATTCATTACCACCTGATTTGGTGACCATATTGAAGATAACGCCGGTGAAATTTCCGTACTCAGCCGGCAAACCAACGCCCATGACTTTGGCTTCTTCGACAATATTTGGGTCTAAAAAGACCCAGGCTGAACCAGCTTCAGGGTCAGAAACGTCCACGCCGTCTACCTGGTAGGAAATACCTGTACTGTCAGAAGCTCCATAGGCGACATCATTGTTGACACCGGGAGCCAGGTTAACAATATCAGTGGAAAAATTACTATAAGGAATATTTCTCAAAATTTCATCGCTTAAGGTCACTGAAGCAGTTTCAGTTGACTTGACGTCTACGGTAGGTGCCTTGGCGATGACAGTGACTTCTTCTTCCAAACTGGCGGGCTTCATTACTAAATCCACAGTCAGTCGGACAGTGGTGGAGACACGGATATTTTCCTGAACTACCGTAGTGAAACCTTGCAGTTCTGCCTTAACTGTATAGACACCAGGTGGAAGAGCGGGAAAACGATATTTCCCTTCGGCATCCGTAATGGCTGAGCGGACTCCCATTAAACTTGGACTGCTGATGGTGACAGTTACTCCTGGTAAGGGACTGCCTTCCTCATCAGTGATTTTCCCTTCAATAGCCCCTGTTTCCCGGCTCTGGGAAAAGGCTAAGGGAGCTAATATAAACAATGCAATCACCATAAATGAAAGAAATTTTCTCATCTTTCCTCCTTTTTTTAAGCTTATCACATTTTATTTTATTTCCCTTTTTTCTTTTATTTTACTTTACCTCTCACCTCCTCTCAGATGATTTAACAATTTTTATATCCTATTAATAATTAATTTGCAAGTAATATGCCAGGACAACTCCAGTAAAATTAGGGGACTTCTGCCTGAAGTTTTCTTTATAAGATTATTTTACATCCAATTTTTTGGATTTATCCATTTTTTTAAACCTAACTCTTCCCTCTTGAATATTTAATTCCTCCTTTAAAAACCAATGTATTTTCTGAGTCCCAGATCATCCTACTCCCAACCCTCGCTGCCCAGGCAGATAATGTTGCCGCTCCCAGCCAACCCACCAGGACCTTCTTAATCTAGGACTCAATCAATCTCCAAAGCGACAATTGCCTCCCTCTACAATGACTAAACGCCAGCCATCTTTTTTCTCAAAAACAGCTTTTTTAACTTAAATAAATCTAGAACTATGCGGGAAATGAAGAAATAATGGCTTGACTCCTTGAAAATTCGGTGAAACTAACACAAGATAGAAATTTACTTGGGGAAAAAAACATACCTTCCTCTGCTAAGAGATTAAAGGCACTCCAAAAATGAGAAAGGGTTGACTCTCTAAATTGCAACTTTTACTTACCTCTGATATCTTATAATAAATAGATGAACATGAAACTATGAAAAAAAACTTTTTTTTCCTCGGCTTTTTTATTCTCCTGCTTCTTCCTCTCCTCTCCTCAAATCCTGAGTCAAATCAACTTCTTCCCCGGCATAAAGAATGGTTAAGTTTGGTCAGGCCGATTATTACCAAAACAGAAAGAGAAGTCTTTTTAAAATTAAAAACTCCTGAAGAAAGGGACAAATTCATCAAACTTTTTTGGGCCCGCCGTGACCCACGTCCCGATACTCTTGAAAATGAATTTTATCGAGAATATATGCAACGCGTCCGCTACGCTGATTTGCATTTCGGACATAACTCCCCCAAAAAGGGCCACGAAACGGAAAGAGGCTATTTTTATCTCCTTCTAGGTCCTCCTTTAGAACGCCAGATTTACGACACTCAATCCAAAGTCTGGCCAATGGAACTTTGGTACTACAAAGGCCAGCCCAAATACGGTTTGCCCCCTTATTTTTATTTAATCTTTTATCAGCCTCACGGGATGGGTGAGTATAAATTATATTCACCGACTGTCGAAGGACCCGAAAAACTCTTAGTCCCAACTATGTCGGCTCGGGTTCTAAACCGTCAGACAGCTTACCGACTCCTTAAAGAAATCTCAGGAGAATTAGCGGCGGCTTCCATCTCCTACATTCCTGGCGAAACTACCCTAGGATTAACCTCCCTCTCCACCGACACTTTAATCTCTACCCTTTATGGACTAGCAGAGAAAGAATTTTCCGATGCCTACGCCCGATCTTTTCTTGCTTATAAAGATTATATTGAAACCGACTATACCCACAATTTCATTGAAAGCGAAGTGACCATTAAAATTTTTTATCACCACCAGCAGCCTTATCTTCATTGGTCACTAGAACCTTCTCGAATAAATCTTTTTCAATCTGAGAATAAATCTTATGCCTCTTTCCAACTTATACTCCGTCTGGAAAACTCTGCCCAACAGACAATTCTGGAAAAGGAAGAAGAAATTCCCTTTGAAGTTTCTTTAACCTCGTTAACTCCCCGTCAGGGTCAAAAATTAGCTTTCCAAGACATCTTACCCATTATTCCAGGAAAGTTCACTTTTCATATTTTTCTGAAAAACAAAACCGCCCGGGAGTTTACCTCTTATCAGGCAAGTATTAATGTTCCTTTAATTAAAGGACAACCCTATTTGGCCGATCTTCTTCTCTATTTAGATCGAGAACCCCTACCCTCAAATCAACAGAATAAAGCCAAAGCTTTCTCTTTTAATGGCTACCAATATATTTTCAATAGCCAAGCCCAATTTTTACCTGGAAAACCCATTGGACTTTTTACTCAAATTCTTAATCTGACTCAACCTGAAAATAAATTTCTCCAACTTGAAATCCATTCCCTGGAGCAGGAGGAAATAATTTATCAACAAAAATTGCCTTTGCTCGAAGTCATCTCCCCGGACAGACTTTCCCTGAATTTGCCTTCTATCACTCCAGAACCACTCTCTCCCGGTTATTATCGTCTCCGCTTATCTCTCCAAGATAAAAAAGGCCTTCTTTTAGCAGAAAAGACCGCCTCCTTTGTCGTCCTGACTCATACCTATACGGTGATTCCCTGGGTTTTTTCCCGAATAAGGCCGCCTTACCCCAATCCCAACGATATTTACTTGCTAGCCTCTGAATATTTCCTCAATGAAAACTATGATCAAGCCGAAAAACTTCTCCAGCAGCTCATGAAATTACGGCCTGACCCCTCAACCAAACTTCTTTTAGCCAAAACCTTTTTTGCCTGTCAAAATTACAAAGAGGCCCTCATCTTGGCTCAACCTCTTTTTGAAAAAAATCATCTCCGCGAAGCAGGCAAAATACTAGCCGTTATTCACGCTAAGCAAAAGAACTGGACTCAAGCTTTAAATTACCTTGAACAACTCCTAGCCAAGGCCACTGAAATTCCACTGCTTAACCTGGCCGCTCAAGGCTACGCTGCTCTAGGGCAGCCCCAAAAAGCTCTCGAATATGTGAATAAATCTTTGGACTTAAAAAAAGACCAACCAGAGCTCCAAACCTTTAAAGAAAAATTGATTAAATCCTTAAAAAATAAATTTCCCAAGAAAAAGTTACGTAGATAAAAAATTTATTAAAAAAATAATAACCAGAATAATAAACAAAAAAAAGAACTCTTTTTATGTTAGAATAAAAGCTAATAACTAATTTAAATTGGAAAAAATAAAATTCAGATTAAAGCCATTAGAGGAGGCTCTCAATGAAAAAGCATCTTATTTTATGTGGCTGGTTGATCCTCTCACTAGCTCTGGGCAGTTGGGCTCAAGTCCAAGGAAAAATTGAGGGCAGGGTCACCGATAAAAACGGACAACCTCTGGCTGGAGTAGCTGTCAATATAATTTCCACTAAAATGGCGACTCGACATTTTGAAAGAAAAACTGATAAAAATGGAAAATTTGTTCAGATCGGTCTCTGGCCAGGCTATTACCAGGTCATTTTCAAAAAAGACGGCTACCTCCCCATAACTAAGGAAGTCAAAGTCTCTATAGGGGAGGCAACTCGATTGGAAGTCAAACTCGAAAAAGCAGAAAAAGCCCTTGAAAAAATGCTCTCTAAAGCTGATCAGCTCTTTCTTAAAGGAAATAAATTATATGCAGAAAATAAATTTGAAGAAGCAGCTTCAACTTTTCAAAAAGCTATTTCCCTCAATAATACTCAATGGGGATACTATTTTAACCTGGGCTTGTGTTACAAGAAAATGGGGCAATCAACTCAATCTCTGGAGGCCTTCCGGAAAAGTTTGGAATTAAATCCTGACAGTTTTGTCATTAATAAGGAACTAGGCGAAGCTCTCGCTAAACTTGGTCAATATCCAGAGGCCGAAAAACATTATCAAAAAGCCCTGGAATTAAACCAAGATGACCCCGACGTCTATTATAATTACGGAGTCGTCCTCATCAATCTGGGCAAATCCCAAGAAGCTTTAGCGGCTTTTCAAAAAACAATCCAACTCAAACCTGACTACCCAGATGCCTATTATCAATTAGGCACGCTTTATATAGGTCAAAATAAAATTCAAGAAGCTATCGACTCGCTGAATAAATTTATCGAATTAGCTCCAAACGACCCTCGGGTCAAAACAGCCCAACAACTTTTAAATTACCTAAAAAAACAATCCCCGTCCTCAGATTAAAAGATTAAACCAGAACCATTTCTTAGGCTTATTTTAGCCGATGATGGAGAATGTAAAATGTCCGCCAGCGTTGACCATCAGATTGGCGAGCAAAATCCACAATCTGATAACCTTTTCCTAGCATTTCTAGAAAGACTTCCCGAGTTTTTAGGCGCCATTGTAAAGGGATTTGACGGACATCTTCTCTCTCGACATCCGTCTCTCGAAGCATCAGATAGAAATCGGCTGGTATTTCAATAGCCAGCCAAGGAGTATCTAAAATTGTGTTGACTTTGGTTATCACCGGCAACTCAACTTGACCAAAACGTCCCCTGATCTCCTGAAATTTTGTCTGGGTAGCCAGACAATCCCGAGTGAGAAGGTCCCCCAAGGAATACCTTGGTCGCTCAGGGGTCTGAATAAGATTCCAGCGTAGATAAAAACGATCAGTGGGAATATCGCCCCGATTGAGATAACCGCCAAATCCACCATAACAATCAACTCTGTATTCAACAACTTCCATGCCAAAGACATGAATGTTTCGATAAGCGTTAACTGCGGTTAAGGGATCATAAGTACAGGTGGCCCAATTAACTCCATAAATGTCTAATAAGATCTCTTTTTGAAATTTTTTTATCTCTACTCCCAATCCATAGCCCTGGAAATCGGGACGGACTCCAGCGTATTGAGAGTAAAACTTCAAATTCTCCGTTTGCCTAAATCCGAGTGACTTATCCCAAACGCCGACATAGCCGTAGGCAAAACCAATCAAATGCTCTTCGTCAAGAGGAAATTCGCCTTTCTCGTTGGCGACAAAAACCCCGATAAACATGCTACTTCCTTCATGAAAATAATTTTCACCCTCCATATTCCTTACCCCACATAGATGATCAGTCGGTTCACCCCAAATCCTCATCCGCAAAGCTTCATATTTGGCATAATCAGAGGCTCTCTTTGAATCTTCGAAACGGAGAAGGAACTTTCGTCCTTTGCTTTCAATAACCTTTTCTTTCTTGACCATCACCCTTTCTCCTAATTTACTTTCCTGATCCATTCTCAAGAGATTATCATTCTCCTCAAAAATTTAGCCTAAGATGCCTCATCCAATTCTCGCCCTGCTATATATTTACTTTACTTCCGCTCAAGTTTCAAACTTTACTTTAACCTAAGTATCAAATTTCCCCTACTTAATTTCTTCATTAATTCCGACTTGAGACAAACTAATTGCTTCTCTTTTCTAAAATCCAGCTTCTCTTCGGTTACTACTTCTCTTCTCCCTGAGGTTATCTCTTAATCAATCATTGAATTAATAATTCAGATGAGTTAATTTAAGAGCCTTGATACCAATTGAGAAAGGAGGTCCTCCATGAAAAGAAAAAAGGGTGTTTCAATTTTCTCTCTTTTTAGCCTCGTTTTAGCCCTTTTCCTCCTTTCTCCGAATAATCTCTTTTCTTCCTCAAAGATTCCATCTTTTCTGAAATCATTGGCTCAACCCGATGATATCTACTTGGAAGGAACGAATAGTTTCGTCCTTTTTGCTTCCTCCCAACGTTTTCCTTTCAGTTATACCAATTATCCTACTTCTAATGCCCAAGGAAGTATTATCGCCATAGGTTTTTTAGATTTGGCCGACCCTGGCCAAGTTAACATTGGGTCTCCATTCCTTCGCCTCAAAGGAAAAAACCTCCATTGGGCTTACCAGAGTATTACTACTTCTGCCTCCCCTGTCCCTCAAGTGATAAGTCGACTCCAGTTCAACCAACCAACTGGAGAAAAAGGCCAAATTGAGACTAAATACCGAATTCTTTTGGACCAAAACCAAATAGATATAATTTCCACCATTACTAATACCGGGTCTTCTTCTTGGACAGAGGCTTTTTATTCTCTGTATTTCAATCCCTTAACTAGATATCGTTTCTCTCCCTATTCTCCCCAGGACAATCCAGATTTGAATTTTACCGTCCTACCCAGGAAGGATTACTACTTGGCTTGGGTAGCCAAATCAATCCCTGCCCCCCAGACTTTATCTCCTGGGGGTCAGATAAAAATTGAGTATTCTCTTCTCATAGACAAAGACCCCACTTCTCTTTTGAAAAAAATATATGGTATTTTAGGGAAAAAAACTAAATCCGTCACCTTCCTTATCGACACAGACCAAAATCATCCTTTTGAACTAATCATCTATCAAGCCACTAATAAACGCATCTTTTTTCGAAGCTTCCTCAAACCCAACTCCAAAAGGTTGACGATCCCTCTCCCCTTCGGTGTCTATTTAGCTGAAATTCATTGGTTTCCGGCTACCAGTCAACAATCCTTTCAAGTAAGCAAAACTGAAGTAAAACCGGTCAAGTTCAGAAGACCGCGCCACGGAAAAATCACTGTTTTTCTTCGTGATTCTCAGGGAAAACCCATCTGGGGAAAAGTGACCATTCATGGTATCTATCCTACTCCTACGCCCCATTTCCAACCTGTAAATCCACGCTTAACTGGCAGAAATTGGGAGACATTCAAAAACTCATGCTTTCCTCCGCCAGAAGGATTGACCATCGAATTGCCTCCAGGAGGCTACCTTATTACCGCTTCCCGAGGACCCGAATACTCGCTGGTTTCAGAAATTATTGAAGTTGTCGAA